>Ga0209172_10000249_pt1 | contig 156258 bp, 126 predicted proteins | sample LarsenN4metaG_FD_184113 | JGI IMG/M metagenome (GOLD analysis project Ga0209172, IMG submission 184113) | Hot spring sediment bacterial and archeal communities from British Columbia, Canada, to study Microbial Dark Matter (Phase II) - Larsen... ...
GCACCGCCGCCGCGTACTCCCGTCGCCCTTGTTCGGTCACGGCGCCTCCTTTCCGGGGTCCCGTTCGGTAACACCGGTTTTGAGGCACCGACCTCCGTTTCGGTAACGATTCTTTTGAGGGCGATCGCGTTCTTGACGCCAGCGCGTCGCCGACGTATCCCTGGCGCGTGAGCGAGCCGGGTTCCGATCCCCCCTGGGCCTGGGAGGAGCACCGCTGGCGGGCCGGCGTGGCGAAGGTCCGCGCCGGGCGCTCGCTCAAGCCTCCGCGCTGGAAGGACGGCGCCCGCGCCTGCGTCGCGCTCTCCTTCGACTCCGATCACGAGACGTCCACGCTGCGCGAGGGCTCGGTGTCGCCGGGGCGGCTCTCGCAGGGCGAGTACGGGTCCCGCGTGGCGGTGCCCCGCATCCTGGCGCTGCTGCATCGTCACGGCCTCCGGGCCACGTTCTTCGTGCCGGCGGTGGTGGCGATGCTCCATCCCGACGAGCAGCGGCGAGTGGTCGACGAGGGCCACGAGCTGGCCCTGCACGGCTGGATCCACGAGACGACGAGCCAGCTCACGCCGGCGGTGGAGCGCGATCTCCTCCGGCGGGCGTTCGAGACGCTCACCAAGGTCGGGGGCCGCCCTCCCGTCGGCGTGCGGTGCCCGTCGTGGGACTTCAGCCCGGCGACGCTGGGACTCGTCCGCGAGCTCGGGCTCGTGTACGACTCGTCGCTCATGGCCGACGACGAGCCCTACGAGCTGCTGGAGGACGGCGCGCCGACGGGTGTCGTCGAGCTGCCCGTGGAGTGGATCAAGGACGACGCGCCCTACTTCGGGATGAACCGGGCCACGGCGCTGCGACCCTACACGCCGCCCTCGGCGGTGCTCGAGATCTTCAGGGCCGAGTTCGACGCCGCCCTCGCGGAGGGCGGCCTGTTCCTGCTCACGCTGCACCCGCACATCATCGGGCACCGGTCGCGCCTCGGCCTGCTGGCCGCGCTCGTCGAGCACATGACGTCGGTGGACGGCGTCTGGTTCGCCACCCACGAAGAAGTCGCCCGCTACTGCCTCGCGCATGGCCGTTGACGGCACGCTCGGGCTGGTGGCGCTCGGCGTGCTCGTGGTCGGCACGCTGCTCGTCCTGGCCATCGCCCGCCACCGCCGTCAGGGCCGGGCGCGCGCGCAGGCGCTGCGGCGTCTCGGCTTCCGCGACTGTCCGGATCGCACCGCCTGGCTGGAGGAGACCGTCAGCCGCCTGGAGCGCACCGAGGGGGTCCGCTACGAGATCCGCCAGCCGCGCCGGCTGCCCGGCGAGCCGGCCGTCTACCATTACGTCAAGGTGCGCCACCGGCACGTCCAGGACGACGCCGTGGCCGAGGAGGAGATCCTGTTTCCGCTGAAGCGCCCGTCGCCGGCCGGGCTCGTCGTGCTGGTGAAGCCCTCGTCGCTGGCGCCGGGGCTCGCCACGCGCATGCTGGGGGCCATCGCCGCCGGGCCCTGGGACGCCCAGGCCGCCGACCTGCGCCGGCTGGAGCTGCCCGCCGACCTGCGGAACACGAACGTGGTGGCGGCCCTGGGTCCGCCGGGCGCCGGCCTCTACGACCTGATCGACAGCCGCGCGCTGAGCGTGGTGCAGGGGCTGGGCGACGCCGGCGGGATGTTCGTGCGCTGCCGCGAGTCCTGGTGCGCGGTGTCGGGCGCCAGCGCGCAGATCCCGTACCGCATCGACCACATCGTCGCCGGCATCCGCCCGCTGCTCTGAGGATCCGCCATGAACGACTCGATGAAGGGCAAGGTCGCGCTCGTGACCGGGGCGCGCCGCGGCATCGGCAAGGCGGCGGCCCTGCGCCTGGCCGCGCGCGGGGCGTCCGTGTTCCTCACCGCCGACGTCGGCGAGGACGAGCTCGCCCGCGCCGCCGAGGACTGCGCGCGGGCCGCGGCCCGCGCCGGAGGCCGGGCGGAGTGGGCTGTCGTCGACCTGGCGCAGGCCGGCGGCCCGGCGCGGCTGGTGCAGGCCGCCGTCGCGGCGTTGGGACGGCTCGACGTGCTGATCAACAACGCCGCCGTCCGCATCCGCAAGCCGTTCGGGGAGTTCACCGAGGCCGACGTGGACCTGCTCCTCGGCGTCAACGTGCGGGCGCCGCTGCTCGCCAGCCAGGCGGCGCTGCCGGCCATGCGCGCGCAGGGCGGCGGCCGCATCGTCCACGTGGCCAGCCAGCTGGCGCTGATCGCCGAGCGCAACTACGCGCTCTACAGCCTCGCCAAGGCCGCGCTCGTGAGCCTGACGCGCTCGATGGCCCTCGAGCTGGCCGGCGACGGCATCCAGGTCAACGCCGTGAGCCCGGGGCCGACGCGCACCGAGGAGATCGAGGCCCGTATCGCCGTCGAGCCCGACTACCTGGCCCGCAAGACGTCGCACACGCCGATCGGGCGGCTGATGGCCGTCGGCGAGATCGCCGACGCCATCGACTTCCTGGCCTGCGCGGCGCCGCCGTCGCTCACCGGCCACAACCTCGTCGTCGACGGCGGCTACACGATCGTGTGACGGGCGCCTCGACGGCCCCCTCCGAGACCTCCCGCGGGGCACGCGCGCGGCGGCGTCGCCGCCGCGCGGACGTGAACCCGCGACACCGAGCGCCGCCGACGAGCTCCCGTCGCGGCCTGGCGCGCCGCCGGCGTGCGGACGCTGATCCTGGTGCCGCCCTCCACGCACGGCAATCGGATGGTCGGCTTCGAGGAGCGGATCGCCGCCTTCCGCCGTCGCGGGTCGCGGCGCCGCCCGCGCGCCGGGCACAATGCCCGGGCTCCACCGGAACGCCGCAGCGCTTCGCCCGCACGGCCGGCCCGGACGTCGCGCATGCGCCGGCGGTTGCTCGCCGGACGGCCGTGGCACTCCGCTTGCTGCGACGTCGCGGCGTCGTCGCAGGAGGGGGACATGCGGAAGACGTCGTGGCCGGCGATCGGGCTCCTGGTCGGGCTCGCGCTCCTCCCCGCCGGCGCCGCCGCGCAGGAGAAGGCGGGAGTCGCCACCGTCATCGAGGGCGACGTGACCACCCGGCGCGTGTCACTGCCGCAGCCGGTGCCCCTGCGCTTCAAGGACGACGTCTTCCGTCACGACACGATCGCGACGGCGGAGCGATCGCTGGCGCGCCTGCTCCTCGGCGGCAAGGCCGTCGTCACCGTGCGCGAGCGCTCGCTGCTGACCGTCACCGAGGTGCCCGGCGCCTCCCGCGTGGAGCTCGGCAACGGCAAGGTCGGGCTGGCCGTCCTGCGGCAGCGCATGCAGCCGGGTGACGTCGTGGAGATCCGCACGCCGAACGCCGTCGTCGCCGTGCGCGGCACGGTGGTCATCGCGGAGATCGTGCCGCTCGCCGGCCTCACGTCGGGCGGGCTGCAGAGCAACGTCTACGTGCTCACCGGCACGGTCGAGGTCCAGGCGCTCCAGGGCGGCGTGCCCGTGGGCGCGGTGCACGTCGTCGGACGCCGCCAGATGATCAGCATCTCGCCGCTGGCCGCGCCCCGGGTGACGCCGATCGCCGAGTCGCAGGTGGCGCAGATCACCGCCGGTCTGCAGCCGTCCGGCCGGGCCCCGGCCGCCCAGACCGCGGCCAAGGAGGCGGCGCTGCGAGCGGCCGCGAACGAGCTGGTGCTCGCTCCCGCCGGGGGCGAGGACGGCCTGCTGGCCGACGACCGGTTCGTGAGGGCGCCCATCGTGCCGACGCTGCCGACGCCGCCCGGCTCGGCGGCGGCCGCGCCGCCCGCGCCCGTCGTGCTCGACGTGCCCGTCGCCGCCCCGGCGCCGCCCACCACGCGGCCCGCCGGGGGCGCCACGCCGGGCCCGGCGAGCGGGTTCACGGGGCTGCGGTCGCTGAAGGGCCCGGCCGGCGGACCGTCCACGCCGCCGCGCTGATCGCGGGGCGCGAGCCGAGCCTCCGCCGCTACGCCCCCTGCTGCGGTCGCCTCGTCCATGCGTGAGCGCCGGGCCGGCCAGGGAGGGAGTCCGAGGGCGCGGGCCGTCGCGCGGTCGAGGACGGGCGGGGGTATCCTCTCCGGCGGGTGCCCGAACCCGACGGAGGCACGACATGGCGAGACTCACGCCGATCACCGGCAAGCACCAGGTCGACCCGAAGCACCACGCCACGGTGGACGCGATCGTGCAGAGCCGCGGCGCCGTGCAGGGACCGTTCACGATGTTTCTCCACTGTCCCGAGCTGGCCGGCCGCGTCGCCCATCTGGGCGCGCTCGTCCGGTTCGAGGGCGGGCTCGACATGCGCGTGCGCGTGCTGGCGGCGATGACCGTCGCGCGCGAGCTCGACGCCGTGTACGTCTGGGGCGCGCAGACGGGCGGCGCCCGCCGCCTCGGCGTGCCGGAGACGACGATCGCGGCCATCCGGGAGCGGCACGCGCGCGGGCTCGCCCCCGAGGACGCCGAGATCGTCGAGTTCACGCGCGCCCTGGTGCAGCGCCACCGGGTCGACGACGCGAGCGTGAAGGCGCTGCGCGCCCGGCTGGGTGACGAGGGCTTCATCCAGCTGACGGGGACGATCGGCTACTACGCGATGCTCGCGATGACCGTGAACGCGTGCGAGCTCGAGGCCGGGCCGAGCGCCGAGGTCCTGAAGGTCTAGGAGGCCGCCCATGCTCATCGTCGACGCGCAGGTCCACATCTGGGCCGATCACAAGCCGACCAATCCGAACCATCGCCAGGTGGAGACGTTCTCCAAGGACGACCTGCTGAAGGAGATGGACGCCGCCGGCGTGGACGCCGCGATCATCCACCCGCCGACGTCGTGGGATCCCGGCGCCAACGAGCTGGCCGTCGAGGCCGCCCGGCAGCACCCCGACCGCCTGGCCGTGCTCGGCAACTTCCCGCTGGACCGGCCGGAGAGCCGCGGGCTGCTCGACGGCTGGCGCAAGCGTCCCGGCATGCTCGGTCTCCGCTTCACGTTCCTGCAGCCGCACCAGAGGACGTGGCCGACGGACGGCACGATCGACTGGCTGTGGCCGGCCGCCGAGCGCGCCGGCGTGCCCGTCGCGCTGCTGGCCGCCGGCTTCCTGGCGAAGGTGGGCCAGGTGGCCGAGCGGCATCCCGGGCTCAAGCTCGTCGTCGACCACCTGGGGCGGCCCTCGAACACCAGGGACGAGGCGGCCTGGGCGAGCCTGCCCGAGATGCTGGCGCTGGCCAGGCATCCCAACGTGGCCATCAAGGCCACCGGCGCCCCGAGCTATTCCAGCCAGCCCTACCCGTACCGCAACATCCACGACCACCTGCGCCGGATCTACGACGCCTTCGGCCCCCGGCGGATGTTCTGGGGCACGGACATCACGCGCATGCCGTGCTCGTGGCGCCAGTGCGTGACGATGTTCACCGAGGAGCTGCCGTGGCTGAAGGGACGCGACCTGGAGCTCGTCATGGGCCGCGCCGTCTGCGACTGGCTCGACTGGACGCGGCCGCGGCCGAGCGGCGAGGCCCGGCCGTGAAGCAGGCCATCCTCGAGAGGTACGGCCCGCCCGAGGAGGGCGTGCGCTGCGTGGAGGTGCCGGACGTCGGCGTCCCGGCCGCCGGCGAGGTGGTGTTCGACGTGCTGGCGTTTCCCATCAACCCGGCCGACGTGTCGCTGTGCCGGGGCACGTACCGGCTGCGCCCGACGCTGCCGGCCACGCCCGGGGCGGAGTGCCTGGGCCGCGTGGCCGCCGTCGGCGCCGCCGTGTCGCACGTGGCGCCGGGGGACCTGGTCATCAACCTGCAGCGCGAGAACTGGGCGCAGCGGCGGCGCGTGAAGGGCGACGACGTCGTCGCGGTGCCGCGCGGCCTCGACGTCCTGCAGGGCGCCATGCTGCGCATCAACCCGGCCACGGCGCTGCTGCTGCTGACCGACGTGGCGCCGCTGGAGCCGGGTGACTGGATCGTGCAGAACGTGGCCAACTCCGCCGTCGGCCGGCTGGTCATCCGGCTCGCCCGCGCGCGCGGCATCCGCACCGTGAACGTGGTCCGCCGCGCCTCGCTCTTCGCCGAGCTCGAGGCGCTCGGCGCCGACGCGTGCGCCGTGGACGGCCCCGATCTCCCCGACACCGTGCGGGCGCTGACCGGCGGCGCGGCCGTCCGCCTGGGCCTGGACGCCGTGTCGGGCCGGGCGACGGCGCGGATCTCGGCGTGCGTCGGCGAGGGCGGCGTCGTCTGCCACTACGGCTCGATGACCGGCGAGGACCCCGTCATGGCGCGCGCCGGTCTGATCGCCGCCGGTCAGACGCTGGTCGGATTCATCCTCGGCCGGGCGCTCGGCACGCGGACGCTGGCCGAGGTGCGGGCCCTCTACGCCGATCTCGCCGCCCGGGTGCTGGAGGGCACGCTCTCGGCGCCGGTGGAGAAGGTGTACCCCATCGAGGAGATCAGGGCGGCGCTCGTGCACGCCCAGCGCGGCGAGCGGTCGGGCAAGATCCTCGTCGCGCCGAACGGCGCCCTGCCCGGGGCGGGCGGGCGCGGGTGACGGCGCCGGCGGCGTGACGCCGCCCGGCACCACCGGCCGCGGGGGACGGTGCGCCCGCGCGCCGGCCAGGTTGTGGCGCCAGAAAATTTCGCCGGCCCCGGCGTGGCGGTGAATACTCGTCGCCGCTGCGATGGATCGCGCGTCCCGGCCCGGCTGGATCACGTGGTCCACGGCGCTGCTGCTGACCGGGGCGAGCGCCCTGCTGCTGTCCGGCTCCGTGGCCATGGCCCCGCGCGCGCCGGAAGCCGTCGCCACGCCCGTGAGCGCCGAGGAGTGGGCCGCGGAAGGGGATCGCCGGCTCGCGGCGCGCGACTTCAGCGGGGCGCTCGCCGCCTACGACGAGGCGCTGGCGCTCGACCCGACCGACGTCGCCCTCTACTACCGGGCCGGCGTGGCCCTCTCCCACCTGGGTGATCGGGAGCAGACGACGGCGCTGTTCCTGTGGGTCGTGCGCCACGGGGACCCCGACGGCGAGGAGGTGCGTGTGGCGCGCGCCTGGCTGGAGGCCGCGAGCCGCCTGCCCCCGCTGGAGCAGCGCGCCGCGTCGCGCCCCTGAGGCGCCGGGCGCGCCGGTGGTCGCTTGACTTGCTCGCGACATGGGCCCCATGATCGCCGGCGTCCGAGCCAGGGCCGCCGCGCGCGTGGCGACGCGGCCGGGAGGTGTCCCATGAGCGCGAGCAGCGACTTCCGGGCCCGACTGCAGCAGGCCGTCGACGCGCGCCACAGCCGCATGAACCCGTTCACCGAGAAGTGGGTGACGGGCGCCCTCACGCGCTCGCAGCTCGGCGCGTGGGTGTGCCAGCACTACCAGTACGTGTCGCAGTTCCCGCGCTGGTGCGCGGCGGTGTACGCCGAGTGCCCCGACCCCGACGCCCGGGACTTCCTGCTCGAGAACATCGTCGAGGAGGAGTCGGGCGTCAAGCACGTGGACCTGCTCGTCCGCTTCGGCGAGGCGTGCGGCGTGAGCCGCCGGGAGGTCGAGACGGCGCGGCAGCTGCCCACGACCCGCGCCCTCACGGCGTGGTGCTACGACACGGCGCACCGGCCCTTCCACGTCGCCGCCGCCGGGCTCCTGGTGGGGCTCGAGTCGCAGGTGCCCGGCATCTACCGGCGGAACCTGCCGCCGCTCAAGACCCACTACGGCTTCACCGACCGCGAGGTGGAGTTCTTCGCCGTGCACATCGAGGCCGACGAGGTGCACGGCGAGCGCGGCTACCAGATCGTCGAGCGCCACTGCGCGACGCCCGAGCGGATGGCCGAGGCCCTGGAGCAGGTGCGCCAGGCCACCGAGATGCGCTGGCAGTACATGAGCGGCCTCCATCGCGCCTACGTGCTGAAGGAGGAGCCGTGACGGAGACGCGCGTGGCCAGGCTCGGCGAGATCGAGCCCGGCCAGCCGCGACTGGTCACGGTCGACGGCGCGCGCCTGGTCCTCGTCCGCGCCGGCGAGGAGGTCCACGCCCTCGCCGACGAGTGCGCCCACCACGGCGGGCCGCTCAGCGAGGGCCGGCTCACCGGCACCCGCCTGGCCTGTCCGTGGCACGGATGGATGTACGACGTGCGCACGGGCCAGTGCCTCTTCCCGCGCCGCGGCGGCGCCGTGCCGCGCTACCCGGTGCGGGTGGACGGCGAGGACGTGTGGGTCGACGTGGATGCGCCGACGGATCCCGAACGCCACGGCGTGGCCGACGGCGGCGCGGTCTCACCCTCCGGCCCCCCGTGAGCGTGCTCACGCGCGAGCAGGCGCGCCGGTGCATCGAGCGCGGCATCGCGCACGCGCAGGCGCTCGGCTTCCGCGTGGCCATCGCCGTGGTGGACGAGGCCGGACACCTGGTCGCCTCCGAGCGCATGGACGGCGCGCTCTGGGTCACGCCGGACATCGCGCGCGCCAAGGCCAGCGCCGCCGCCGGGTTCCACGCCAGCACCCTCGAGCTCGAGGAGCGCTTCACCCGGCGCCTGCTCTTCGCCAGCACCGTCGCCGCGCTCGGCGGGCACGCCTTCGTCTTCGGCAAGGGCGGGGTGCCCCTCGTCGAGGACGGCCGTGTCGTCGGCGCCGTCGGCGTCAGCGGCGCCGTCCCGGCCGAGCACGATCACGCCATCGCCGACGCGGCCGCCGGCCATCCGTCCATTCCGGCCAGTCACTGACCCGGGGCCCGGCGGCCGGCGCCCGGCTCACGCCGGGTGGACGCTGACCCGGCGGATCCTCGGACCCTCCATCTCGACGACGGTCCATCGCCGGCCGGCGAGCACGACCGAGGTGCCGCGCGCGGGGATGGTGTTCAGCGTGGCCAGCAGCAGGCCGGCCACCGTCGTGTAGTCGCGCGACCCGGGCAGCGCGATCCCCAGGTGGCGCTCGATCTGGTCGATCGGCGTCATGCCGTCGAGCAGCACCGAGCCGTCCGGGAGCCGGGTGATGAGCTCGGAGACCTGCTCGCCGTCGTCGCGGATCTCCCCGACGATCTCTTCCACGACGTCCTCCACCGTCACCAGGCCGACGACGCCGCCGTACTCGTCCACGACGACGGCCAGGCCCTGGCGATCCTGCTGCAGCTGCCGGAGCAGGCGGCTGATGCGGACGGTCTCGGGGACGAAGAGGGCCGGCCGCATCAGCGACGGCAGCCGCAGCGTGGCGCCGCTGGCCACCGCGGCGAGCAGATCGCGCAGCGTCACGATGCCGAGCAGGCTCTCGATGGAGCCCTCGTAGACGGGGATCCGGGAGTGGCCGGTCTCCAGGGCGCTGCGGAGCACGGCCTCCGGCGGCGTGGCGACGTCGAGGCCCCTGATCTGCGGGCGCGGCGTCATGATCTCGCGCACCGTCGTGTCGGCGAACTCGAAGACGTTGTGGACGAGCTCTTCCTCGACCTTCTCGAAGATGCCCGTCCGCGCCCCTTCGCGGACGAGATAGCGCACCTCGTCCTCGGAGGTGAACGGCGAGACCGTGGGCTTGCCGAGGCCCAGGACCCGCAGGACCACGGAGGTCGACGCCGTGAGCGCCGTGACCAGGCCCGCCGAGGCGCGGCTGAGCGCGAGGATCGGCCGGGCCACGCGGCTCGCCATCGCCTCCGGGTTCCGCAGCGCCATCGCCTTGGGGGCCAGCTCGCCGACCACCAGCGAGACGTACGTGATGGCCAGGACGACCAGGCCCAGCGCCACCGGGCGGGCCGCGTGGCCCAGGCCCAGCGCCCGCAGCGCCGGCACCAGGGCCTCCACCGCGGCGGCGCCGCCGACCGCGGAGGCCAGGGTCCCGACCAGCGTGATGCCGATCTGGATCGTGGCCAGGAAGGCGTCGGGATTCTCCTTGAGCCGCATCGCCACCGCGGCGCCGCCGGAGGTCGCGCGCATCTGCGCGAGCCGGCTGATGCGCGCCGAGACCAGCGCGAACTCCGACCCGGAGAAGAAGCCGTTGACCAGGATCCCGAGGGCGATCAGCGTCAGCTCGAGCCAGATGCTGTCCATGGCCTCCTCCCGCCGTCGCCCGCGGCCTGGATGGCGCGCCAGACGCGCTCGGCGGTCACCGGCATCTCGAGGTGCTCGACGCCCAGGTCGGCCAGGGCGTCGACGACGGCGTTGACGACGGCGCCCAGGGCCGGCGTCGTGCCGCCCTCGCCGCCGCCACGCAGGCCGAGCGGGTTCGAGGTCGAGGGCACCTCGCTGATCTCCGTGGTGAAGGGCGGGAACGTGTCGGCGCGCGGAAGGGCGTAGTCCATGAGCGTCGCCGCGTGCAGCTGGCCGGTGGCCGCGTCGTAGCGGCAGTGCTCGAGCAGGGCCTGGCCGGCCCCGGCGGCGATGCCGCCGTGGGTCTGGCCGTGCAGGATCATGGGGTTCACGGCGCGGCCGACGTCGTCCACCGACGTGTAGCGGACGATCTCGACGGCGCCGGTGTCGGGGTCGACCTCCACCTCGCAGACGGCGCAGCCGTAGGGGTAGGACGGCACCGGCATCGTCTCGTCCGCGGTGCCGGCGAGCGGCCCGCGCAGCGGCTCCGGCGCGTCGGGCCGCAGGGCGGCCGCCGCGACGGCGAAGAGGTCGACGCCGCGATCGGTGCCCTTCACGGCGAAGCGGCCGCGGACGAACTCGACGTCGGCCTCGGCGGCCTCCAGCCGCCACGCCGCCAGGCGGCGCCCGGCGTCGACGATGCGGTCGGCGGCCTTCGCCATGACCACGGCGGCCAGCCGCATCGAGCGCCCGGAGTGCGAGCCGCCGCCGACGGGCGCCGCGTCGGTGTCGCCGGCGATCAGGCGCACCTGGGCGACGCCGACGCCGAGCCACTCCGCCAGCACCTGCGCGAAGCTCGTCTCGTGGCCCTGGCCGGCCGAGAGCGTGCCGACGACGACGTCGACGCGGCCCTCGGGCCGCACGGTGATCTCGGCGCGCTCGCGCGGCACGCCGGTGTTGAGCTCGATGTAGTTCGCCAGCCCGATGCCGCGGCGGCGGCCCCGGGCCAGCGCCTCGGCGCGCCGCGCCGGGAACCCGGCCCAGTCGGCCAGGGCCAGCGCCCGGTCCTGCGCGGCGGCGTAGTCGCCGCTGTCGACCACCAGCCCGAGGGCGGTGCGGTGCGGCATCGCCGCCGCCGGCACCAGGTTGCGCCGGCGCAGCGCGACCCGGTCGAAGCCGTGCCGCCGGGCGGCCAGGTCGAGCAGGCGCTCGATCACGAACATGACCTCGGGCCGGCCGGCGGCGCGATACGGCGTGGTGGGCGGCGTGTGGCTCAGCACCGCGCGGCCGCGCACGAACACGGCCGGCACGCGATACACGCTGGTGGAGACGGCGACGCCCTTGGCCAGGGGGATGAACGAGAGCGTGTAGGCGCCGACGTTGCTGGTATTGAGCGCGCGGAACGCCAGGAGGTTGCCGTCGGCGTCCAGGGCCAGCTCGGCGCGCGACACCAGGTCGCGGGCCTGGTAGTCGGTGAGCAGGGCCTCGCGGCGGTCGCACGTCCACTTGACGGGTCGCCCGAGCCGCCGCGCCGCCCAGGCCACCAGCGCGAACTCGGGATAGGTGCTGTTGCGGGTGCCGTAGTTGCCGCCCACGTCGCGCGCCACCACGCGCACCCGGGCGTCCGGCACGCCGAGCACGGCGGCGACGTCGTGACGGATGCGCTGGCTGCCGCCCGAGCCGGCGTGGATCGTGTAGCGTCCGGAGGCGGCGTCCCACTGGCCGAGCGCGGCGCGGGGCTCCATCGGCACGCCCGTGACGCGGTTGACCTGGGTCTCGAGGCGGACCACGTGGGCCGCCCGCGCGAAGGCCTCCTCCACGGCGGCGGCGTCGCCGGCGACGGAGTCCACGCACACGTTCAGGGCGGCGCCCTCCCAGACCCGCGGCGCGCCGGCGCCGTCCACGCCGGCGGTGAGCACGGCGACGGGCTGCGGCTCCCAGGCCACCGCCACGCGCTCGGCGCCGTCCCGGGCGGCCGCGGGCGTGTCGGCCACGACCACGGCCACCGCCTCGCCCACGAACCGGACCCGGTCGCTGGCCAGCACGGGGTGGGGCGTGACGAAGAACGGCGAGCCGTCCCGGCTGGTCAGCGGCACCTCGTGGGGGTTGGCCGGCACGGGGCGGTGCGGGATCGGGGCCAGGCCGTCGGCGGCGGCGTCATCGCCGGTGAGCACGGCCAGCACGCCCGGCGTCGCCAGCGCCGACGCGGCCTCGACGCCGCGGAGGAGGGCATGCGCGTGCGGGGAGCGGACCATGCACGCGTACGCCTGGCCCGCGACGTTCCAGTCGTCGCTGAAGAGGCCCCGGCCGGTGACCAGGCGAGGGTCCTCGCGGCGGCGGACGGGCTTGCCGATGCCGTCGGGCGCCGCCCGGGTGCGCGAGTCGAGGAAGGACATGCGGGAGGTCCCGGCCGGGATTCTACCGCCGGGGCCCCGCCAGTCCGGGATTTGACCCCTTGTTGACAGGCGGGGCGTCCTGTAAAGTACGCCCCGTCCCCTTTCTGATCGCTCGACCGGTCCCGTTCCTGACCCGAACGACGGAGGGAAAGACGCCATGGCCTCACGCCGCCTGTTCTCGCTGTTCCTCGTCGCCGCGCTCGCCTGGTCCTGCCTGCCCTCCGACGTCGAGGCCGCGGGTCCCAAGCGCGGTGGCACGCTGCGCGTGTCGTACGGCAACGAAATCGCCCACCTCGATTTCCACACCGCGCCGGGCTACGAAATGATGTGGGTCGCCATGAACGTGGGGTGCGGCCTCGTCAACATCACGCCCGACGGCAAGTTCGAGGGCGACGCCGCCGAGTCGTGGCAGAGCACGCCCGACGGGCTGCTGCACACGTTCAAGCTCCGGAAGAACGTCCTCTTCCACGACGGCACGCCGGTCGACGCCGCGGCCGTGAAGTTCAGCATCGACCGTCTGATGGACCCGGCCACGAAGTCCGGCATGCGGACGTTCTACGAGCCGATCCACAGCGTCGAGGTGCTCGACCCGCTGACCGTGCAGATCCGGCTCAAGCAGCCGTACGCGTTCCTGTTCCACATGCTGGCGGCGTACCGGACGGGGCTCGTCCTGTACTCGCCGACGGCCACGCAGAAGTACAGCCTGGAGGACCGCAAGCAGGGCAAGCCCGGCGCCGTGGTGGGGTGCGGGCCCTTCAAGCTCGTCGAGTGGGTCAAGGGCAGCCATCTGGTCATGGAGCGCTTCGACAAGTACTTCCAGCCGGGGCTGCCGTATCTCGACCGCGTGATGATCCGCACCATCAAGGACCCCGTCACCGAGATGGCGGCCTTCAAGGCCGGCGAGATCGACTTCATCGCCTCGTTCTCGCCGGAGCACGTGGACACGCTGCGCGCCCAGGTGCCGAACGCGCAGATCCTCACCGGCAAGGAAACGACGCCGATGCTGGCGGCCATGAAGGTGACGGTGCCCAAGGACGGCAAGCCCATGTCCAAGGAGCGCGTGCCGCACCCGAAGTTCGGCGACGTCCGGGTGCGCAAGGCCATCGGCTGCTACGCGCTCGACCGCAAGGAGATCGTGAAGATCGCCTTCAAGGGGCAGGCCACGCCGTGGGTGGGCATGGCGCCGCCCGGCACGCTGGAGACCGTCGACGTCAACCACATGTGCCCGCACGACCCGGCCAAGGCCAAGGCGCTGCTGGCCGAAGCCGGCTACGGCCCCGGCAAGCCGCTCGTCATCGAGCTGATCGCCGACACCGAGAAGACCGTGTTCAACGTGATCGCCACCGTCATCAAGGAGCAGCTGGCCCGCATCGGGGTGACCGCCAACATCAAGCTCGTCGACAAGGTGAGCTGGATGAACACGACGCTGCAGGACGGCCCGTGGGACATGTACGTCGAGGACCTGCTGTCGCTGCTCACCATCGACTCGAACGCCTACCTGTCGAACAGCACGTCGTCGTGGAGCCATCCGCGCCACAACGACAAGCGGGTGGACGAGATGTACGCGCGGTACGCGCGCGAGCTCGACGCCACCAAGCGCAAGGCGATCGGCAAGGAGCTGATCGAGTTCATGGCCGAGAACATGTACTGGAACACCGTCTCGGGCTCGCCCTTCTACATGGTGGCGCAGCCGTGGATGAAGGGCTACACGTACAACGCCGAGTTCGAGGTCCACTACCACAAGGTCTGGCTCGACAAGTAGGCGGCGATGCGCGTCTACATCCTGCGGCGCGTGCTCGGGATCGTGCCGACGGTCCTGATGATCACCCTCGTGGTGTTCGTCATGATGCGGTCGATCCCGGGCGATCCCGTGGTGGCCCTCCTCGGCGACGCCTACACCGAGGAGGACGCCGTCAAGGTGCGGGAGGCCTACGGGCTCGACCGCCCCGTCCTCGTGCAGTACTTCATCTGGCTCGGCAAGCTCGTGCAGGGCGACTGGGGCGCCTCCATCCTCACCGGGCGCCCCGTGCTCCAGGACGTGCTGGCGCGCCTGCCCGTCACCCTCGAGCTCATCGTGCTGTCCATGGGCGTGGCGCTGCTGATCGCCGTCCCCGCGGCGATCATCGGCGCCCTCCGCCAGAACACGTGGGCCGACTACACCGCGACCTCGGTGGCGATGATCGGCGTCTCGATCCCGGAGTTCTTCCTCGGCGTGCTGCTCCTGCTGGTCTTCTCGATCGGGCTCGGCGGCCTGCTGCCGAGCTCGGGCTGGGTCTACCTGCCCGGCACGTGTCCGACCATGGTGTGCGGGGTGAGCCTCTGGGGCAACGCGCAGCACGTGCTCATGCCGGCCCTGGCCCTGGGCGTGGGCCGCGCCGCGCTGCTCACGCGGCTGCTCCGCGCCAGCATGCTGGAGGTCGTCCGCACGGAGTACGTGACGACGGCCCGGGCCAAGGGCCTGGGCGAGCGGCGGGTGGTCTTCAAGCACGCCCTGAAGAACGCGCTCATCCCCACGGTCACCGTCATGGGTCTGCAGATCGGCTTCCTCATCGGCGGCGCCATCGTGGTGGAGACGCTCTTCGCCATGCCGGGCCTCGGCACGTTCGGCATCGACGCGATCATCGCGCGCGACTACCAGCAGGTGCAGGGCTTCGCGCTGCTGACGGCGATCGCCTTCGTCGTGATGAACCTGCTCGTCGATGTGACCTACACCTTCCTGGATCCGCGCATCCGGTACTCGTGAGGGCGCCATGGCCGACGGCGGCAAGTCGCTGAAGATCAGTCCCGGCCCCATCGGGGGCGGCAGCGTGAACGAGGCCGAGCTCGGCGTCGGCGCCGTCGCCTGGCCGGCCCCGCGCGCCGCCCGGTCGGCGTCGCCCCTGGCGGAGGGGCTGCGACGGCTCCGCCGCAGCACCACCGCGCTCTTCGGCGCCGGAGTGGTGGTCCTGCTGGTGCTGGTCGCGATCTTCGCCGACGTGCTGGCGCCGCAGAGCCCCATCGCCTCGGACCAGATGCAGACCTTCCAGCGCCCGAGCTGGGAGCACCCGCTGGGGACCGACCAGCTGGGCCGCGACATGCTCAGCCGGGTCATCCACGGCAGCCGCATCTCGCTCGTGGTCGGCGTGTCGTCGGTGCTCCTCGCGCTCTTCGTCGGCGTGCCGATCGGCATGGTCGCCGGCTACTACGGAGGCCGCGTCGACAACGTGGTGATGCGGCTGATGGACCTCATCCTGGCGTTCCCGATCTACCTCCTCGCCATCATCCTCATGGTCATCTTCGCGCCGACGGCCGGGGTGCTCGGCACGATCAAGGTCACCGGCGCCATCGCCATCGTGCGCATCCCGATCTACGCGCGGCTCGTCCGCGGCAGCGTGCTGTCGCTGAAGGAGAAGGAGTTCGTCGAGGCGTGCCGCGCCCTCGGCGTGCGCGACCCGTCGATCCTCTGGCGTCACGTGCTGCCCAACTGCCTGGCCCCGATCATCGTCACCACGACGCTCGGCATCGCGACGTCGATCATCGTGGAGGCGACGCTGAGCTTCCTCGGGCTCGGCACGCAGCCGCCGACGCCGAGCTGGGGCTGGGACCTCAAGGCCAACGTGGCCTTCATCCAGATGAACCCCTGGCTGTCGCTCTTCCCGGGCCTGGCCATCTTCGTGACCGTGCTCGGGTTCAACCTCTTCGGCGACGGCCTCCGCGACGCCCTCGACCCGCGCCTCAAGTAACTCCGAGGGGGGCGAACGGCGTCGGACCGACGCTCCCCGCCCTCCGGCAGCGAACGCGATCACTCGGCGAACTGGGCGGCGCGCCAGCGGAGGGCGGCGACGAGGCCGTCGCGTTCCTTGATCTCGTCGAACTGCCGGCCGACTTCGGTGGTGGCGGCGTAGACGGGGGCGAGGACGTCGAGGCCGGCGCGGATGGCGTTGCGCAGGCCGGCGCCGTCGGCCCCGCGGTTGAGGGCGAGCTTGGCGCCGGCCAGCGCCTCCGGGGAGATCAGCGCCAGCCGGCGGGCGTAGGCCAGCGTGGCCGTCTGGAGCTCGGCGCGGGGCACGACGCGGTTGACCAGCCCGTAGCGCAGGGCGGTCTCGGCGTCGATCGTGTCGCCGAAGTACAGCAGCTCCCGCGCGCGCTTCATGCCGATCACGAACGGCATGACGAGCGCGGGGCCGACGTTCGAGAAGCGGATCTCCGGCTCGCCGAAGCGCGCGTCGTCGGCCGCGATGGCCAGGTCGCAGAGCATCGCCAGCTCGCAGCCGCCACCCAGACAGTGCCCCTGGATGGAGGCGATCACGGGCTTGCGCATGTCCCAGGGCGTCATCTCCAGGGCCACGTCGTCGCTCAGCGAGGCGTGCCAGGCCAGCGCGTTGCCTCGCCGGGCCGTGCGCGCCGGATTGGGCGCGATGTCGTAGCCGGCGCAGAAGGCCCGGCCCTCGGCGCGGAGCACCACCACGCTCGTCGCCGCGTCGGCGTCGGCCTCGTGCAGGCGGGCGACCAGCGTGCGCTTGAGGTCGGCGTTGATCGCGTTCAGCTTGTCGGGCCGGTTCAGGGTCACGATGCCGACGCGGCCGTCGGCGGCGTAGGTGGCGAGCTGGGTCATGCGCCGCTCCTCCTCGTGGATGTGGGCGCCATGATAGCCCGCCCGTCCCGCCTGGCGGCGGGCGCGGGTGGCAATCCCGCCGGATGGAGCGCCGGCAACCACGAGGCGGCGGGCCGCTTCGAATCGGCCGTGGCCGGGCTCCACCGGCCCGGCGCACGGCGGTGGTCGGAGGGAACGGGTTCCCGCCCGTCCCCGCCGGTCACGCGCGGCGAGCGATGTGCGGCCGACCGATTGGCGTCGGACGTCGCGGCGCGGCGGTACGCGGCGGTGGGGATCGTGACGTGTTCGGGGCTGAGGCCGGGGCCGACGAGGCCGGCCGGCCCGCCGCCGGCGATGCGGCAGGGCGGGCGGTCGCCATCGGCCCGAGTCCGTATATCATGCGAGCTGCGGGCGGGCGAGCCGGACCCCCATACCGGAAGGAGACGACATGCGCTTCGGTGTGTTCACGAGCATGGGCATGCAGACGTGGGCGGGCGTGCTGGACCTCTGGCGGCACCTCGAGGCGACGGGCTGGGACGTCGCCTGCGTGACGGACCACTTCATGCCGAACACGAAGGAGCGCGAGGGCGCCATGCTGGAGTCGTGGTCGACGCTGAGCGCGCTGGCGGCGCTGATCCCGCGCATGCAGGTCGGGACCATCGTGCTCGGCAACACGTACCGGCATCCGGCGGTCGTCGCCAAGATGGCGGCGCAGGTGGACATCATCTCCGGCGGCCGGCTGCTCCTGGGCCTCGGCGCCGGCTGGCAGCAGAACGAGCACGAGGCCTACGGCATCCCGTTCTACACGATGCGCGAGCGCCTGGAGCGCCTGGACGAGGCGTCCGAGGTGATCACGTCGCTGTGGACGCAGCGGCGCAGCACGTTCAAGGGCCGCTACTACCAGCTGTCCGACGCGCCGCTCGATCCCAAGCCCGTGCAGCAGCCGCATCCCCCGCTGATGATCGGCGGCGGTGGCGAGCGCATGACCCTTCGGACCGTCGCGCGGCACGCCGACCACTGGAACGTGTGGGGCGGCCCGCAGGTGCTGGCCCGCAAGGGCAAGATCCTGGACGAGCACTGCGCCGCCGTCGGCCGCGACCCGAAGACGATCCGGCGGTCGGTGAACATGTCGCTGCTCATCACCGACAGCCGGGCCGACGTCGAGCGGATGGGCGAGACCATCGCCAATCGCATGGGACGCCACGCCGCCGACGCCCGCGACACCTGTCTGGCCGGCACGCCCGAGCAGATCCGCGAGACGCTGCACCAGGTGCGCGCGGCCGGGGGCGACCTCGTGTTCTTCCCGACGATGTTCCGGCCGATGGCCGAGCTGCGCCGCGATCTCGACCGCTTCATCGCCGAGATCGCGCCGGCGTTCCGGTAGGCGCCTACCGCCCGCGCCGGTGGCGCGAGGCTAGCGCGAGGCCGCGACCAGGTCCTGGATCTCCTGCAGGTGCTCGGCGTCGTGACGCCGGGGCACCAGCACGATGTCGTCGAAGCCCATCCCGCGCAGCCGGTGGAGGCGCTGGCGGGCGATCGCCGGCGGGCACCTGAGGTCGCAGGGGTCGTCGGGGCCGTCGGGGCTCGCCGTCTCCGCCTCGAGGTCCATGACCACGTTGGTGGCCACCGCGCGCCGGCCCCCGAGGTCGCGGAACCGCGCGATGCCCTCGGCGAGCAGCCGCCAGCTGCTCCGCGCGCCGGAGCCGATCCAGCCGTCGAACTCGCGCGCCGCGCGCTCGATCCACCGCGAGCCCGCCCACGAGCCGACCAGGATCGGCGGCCCGCCGGTGGCCGTCGGCCACACCGGCCCCAGCGAGACGCCGTCCACGCTGTCGCCGGCCCACAGCCGGCGCATGATCGAGAGCGACCGGTCGAGCTGGCGGAAGCGGCCGGCGAAGTCGGCACCGACTGCGGCGAAGTCGGCGGCGGTCGAGCCGGCGCCGACGCCGAGGCGCAGGCGGCCGCCCGAGACCAGGTGCGCCGTCAGCACGCGCTGGGCCAGCTCGACGGGGTGGCGCAGCGGGACCTGGAGCACGCCCGTGCCCAGCTCGATCCGGCTGGTGACGGTGGCGGCGACGGCCAGCGCCATGAGCGGATCGGCCAGGAGGAACCCGCGGCCGACCGAGTCGAACACCCAGGCGCTGGCGAAGCCGGCGGCCTCGATGCGCCACGCGGCGTCGGCCAGCGTCGTGGCGTCCGGCGCCGGCGCGTGGCGGCCGCCCGCGGGCAGGGCGAGGCCGAAGCGCGGCTCCCGGCCCGTCGCGGCCCCCGATTGATTCATGCGGGGGCGATAGTATGCTGTTCCGGCGCATCCGCCCAGAGAGGGAGCCCATGAACTTCGGAACGTTCCTGCTGATGCAGTCGCCGTCGGCGCGCAGCTCCCAGGAGATCTACACCCGCGGCGTCGAGATGGCCCAGGCCGCCGAGGACCTGGGCTTCCGCAACGTCTGGCTCGCCGAGCACCACTTCTCGACCTACGGCTACCTCTCGCGGCCGGCGCAGCTGGCCACGTACATCGCCGCCAAGACGACGCGGCTGCGCGTGGGCACCGCCGTCATCGTGGTGCCGCTCCACCATCCCCTCGTCGTCGCCGAGGAGATCGCCACGCTCGACCTGCTGTCGGGCGGGCGCTTCGACGTCGGCCTGGGCCGCGGCTACCAGCACTACGAGTTCGAGCGCTTCGGCCTGGAGCTCGAGAGCGGCCGCGCGCGCTGGGAGGAGTCCATCGACATCATCCTGAAATCGTTCGAGGGCCGGCCGTTCTCCTACGAGGGCAAGCTCTTCAGGATCCCGGAGACGCTGCTGTTCCCCCAGCCCGTCCAGAAGCCGCGCCCGCCCATCTGGATCACCGCCCAGAGCCCGGACTCGGTGGAAGGCGCCGTGCGCCGCGGCTTCAACGTGCTGACGGGCGGCTTCGGCGTGCCCGTCGAGCGCATGGCGGAGTTCCGCCGCCTCTTCGACCGCACGGTGGCCGAGGTGAAGCCGCCCACGCCGCTCTCGGTCGGCGTGCAGCGCGCCGTCTACGTCACCAAGGACCACGCCGACGCCCGGGCCGCCGCCGAGGAGGCCCGCTGGAACATGCGCGTCACGCTGAGCCTGCGCCACCACTACGAGCGCGTGGAGCAGGGCCGCGCCATCGCCGTGCCGGCCCCCAGGGAGCCGGACATCGAGGACCTGCTCGACCGCTTCCTGGTCATCGGCACCCCGGACACCGTCGTCCGCCAGATCCACCGCATCCGCGACATGGTCGGCATCACGCACTTCAACTGCAGCTTCTGGTTCGGCGACATGGAGCACGCGCGGGTGCTCCGCTCGATGGAGCTCTTCGCCCGCGAGGTCGTGCCGGCGTTCGCCTAGCGTTCGAGGTCGCGGGTACCCAGCGGCGACGTTTCTGCGGAACCGTCCTCGCCGGCGACGGCCGGCAACGCGCGGCGCCTGCCGACTCGGCGCGGCTGTGGCGGTGGCGAGGTCACGCCGTCCTACAACCGCGTCTCGTCCACCGGCAGCCCCAGCCAGTGGCGGCCGACCAGCTCGTAGTGGGACATCCGGGACTGCAGGTGCTGGCTGATGACGTGGATGTCCTGGAAGTGGCGCTGGATGAGGTTGCCCTCGTAGGCGGCGGTGGCGCCGGCGGCGTTGTAGACGGTGTCGATGACCTTCACGGCCAGGCGAATGGCGTGCGTGGTGGCCAGGCGCAGGTTGGCGCGCTGGTCCAGCGTGATCGTGCCCGTGGACGTGAGATCGTCCCAGACCTCGTGGATCGTCTCCATCAGGAAGGCGCGGCCCGACCTGATGTCGGCCTCGGCGTGGCCGACGTCGACCTGGACCATGGACTGGTCGCGCAGCAGCGCGTGCATCGCCCGCGGCGTCTTGGCGCCGGCGAGATCGTAGAACGTGGCGAGGCTGGTCCGCGCCATGCCGAGCGCCACCATGGCGTCGCCGGAGGCGAAGACCAGCGTGCGGGGGATGCGGTAGAGCGGGCCCGGCTCCCGCAGCGGCGCGGTCGCCGAGAGCACGCTGCGCTCGGTGGGGACGAACACGTCGTTCACCGCGAAGTGATGCGTGCCGGTCCCGCGCATGCCACGCACCTTCCACGTGTCGAGCAGGTCGGCCTCGGCGCGGGGCACGAACAGGTAGCGGGCCTCGGGCTCGGGGCCGTCCATGCGGACGCGGCCGTCCTCGATGACCTGCGCGTGGGCCGCCACCCACGAGGCGTGGCGGCAGCCGGTGCTGAAGCCCTGCCGGCCGGTGACGCGGTAGCCGCCGGGCACCACGACCGCCCGGGCCGTCGGCGCCGGCGTGTTGGACACCACGCTGCGGGGCGTGTCGATCCAGATCGCGCGGGCCACGTCGAGCGGCATGCGCGCCGCATAGGTGGCGAAGATGGCGCACTGGTTCACGACCCAGCCGGTGCTGGCGTCGGCCTTGCCGATCTCCTCGATGACCTGCGCGTAGGTCGGCAGGTCGAGCTCCGGGCAGCCCAGGCTGCGCGGCAGCGCCATGTGGAACAGGCCGGCGTCGGCCAGGGCCTCGAAGAGCGGCCGGGGCAGCTCGCGCTCGGCCTCGGTCTCGTCGGCGCAGGATCGGATCTGGGGCGACAGCTTGCGGGCGGCCTCGAGCAGGGACGGGGTGTCGGTCGGGGTCATGGGTCGCTGACGGCTCCTCCTGGGGCGGCCTCACCGGCCGCCCGGCGTGGACAGGGTACACCGTGTATGATCCTGTCCCAATGCGCATCGAGATCATCTGCACCGGCGACGAGGTCCTGACCGGGAAGATCGTCAACAGCAACTTCAGTTACATGAGCCAGCGGCTGGAGGACGTCGGGCTGTCCGTCCGCTGGGGCACGACGGTCGGCGACGACCGGCAGACGCTGCTCAGCGCCTTCCTGCAGGCCAGCGAGCGCGCCGACGCCGTCATCGTCAACGGCGGCCTGGGGCCGACGGTGGACGACCTGTCGCAGGAGGTCGCGGCCCAGGCGGCCGGCGTGGAGCTCGTCCTCAACGAGGCGTGGCTCGGCCGGATGGAGGAGTTCTTCCGCCGGCGCAGCCGGGTGATGCCGCCGAACAACCGCAAGCAGGCGATGCTGCCCACCACGGCCGAGATCCTCGACAACCCGATCGGCACGGCGTGCGGGTTCGCGCTCGACATCGGCAAGGCCCGCTTCTTCTTCACGCCCGGGGTGCCCCGCGAGCTGCGCCGGATGCTGGAGGAGCAGGTGATCCCGCGGCTGCTGGCGCGGAGCGGGCTGCAGACGGTCATCTCGCTCAAGCGCTTCCACTCCTACGGCCTGGGCGAGTCGCACGTCGACTCGCTCCTGACCGGCGTGGAGGCGCTGGTGCCGGACGGCAGCGTGAAGCTCGGCTTCCGCGCCCACTATCCCCAGCTCGAGACCAAGCTCACGGCGCGCGGGCGGGACATGGACGACATCCGGCGCACGCTGGCGCCGGTGGAGGCCGAGATCCGCAGGCGGCTGGGCAACTTCATCATGGCCGAGGACGACCAGACGCTGGAGGGCGTGGTCCTCGGCGCGCTGGCGGCATGCCGGGGCACGCTGGCCGTCGTGGAGACGTTCACCAGCGGCCAGATCACCGCCCGTCTCGGTCACCTGCCCGGCGCCGAGCAGGTCTTCCGCCGCGGCATCGTGGCGCGCGCGCTGGGCGAGGTGTGGAGCGCGGCCGGGCTCCCGGGCGAGCCTCCCGCCGGAGAGCTGACGCGGGAGACGGCCGAGACGGTGGCCGCGGCGGCGCGGCGATCGACGGGCTCGACGCACGCGCTGGCCGTGCTGATCGATCTCGACGAGGGTCCCGACCGGATCGAGTTCGGCGGCACGATCTGCCTGGCCATCGCCGGCGAGGGCGACGTGGCCTCGCGCCGCAGCCGCATCGTCGGCGGCCGCGAATGGGTCCGCCTGGGCGCCGTGGAGCTGGGCCTCGACTGCCTGCGCCGCTACCTCCAGAAATTGCCCGTGTACGAGCGGATCGACTTCGAGAAGGCGTAGACGATCGGAGGGCCTCGACGGCCGCCGCCGAGACCCCCCAGGGCCGGATGACGCGCGCTCTCGCGCGACAGCAGGCCAGGGGCGAGATGGGCGATCGCGGCGCGCGAGCCGCGCCGCCCGGACGCCTGGAGCCCGACGCTCGGCGATCGACTCGGCCAGGCCTCAGCGCGCCGCGAAGGCGGGCATGAGCTCGCGCGCGAAGCGACGGAGCGTTTCCACGCCGCCGGCGCTGTTGAGGAGCACGTACTCGGCGCCGGCCGCGCGCAGGGCCTCGAGCCTGGCGGCGATCTCGTCGGGGGTGCCGTAGAGGGCGCCGGCCTCGGCCGCCTCCAGCGTGTCGGCGTACGACAGGATGCTCGCCCGGTTCTGCCCGTCCGGGCGCTGCGCCAGCTGGTGCACGCGGCGGCGCGCCGCCATGCGGGCCTGCAGGGCCTTCTCGCGCTCGGCCTCGGTCATGGTGACGTGGATCGAGCGCGTCACCGCCACGCTCGTGGCATCGAACCGGCGGCCGCGCGCCTCGACCTCGGCCTTGAAGAGCGCGATGCGCTCGGCGATCTGCTCCACGGGCGCGAACTGGTCCAGCAGGAGGTTGAAGCCGAGGTCGGCGACCTTCTTGATGGACGCCGGCCGTCCCGCGCCCATCCACAGCGGCGGATGCGGCTTCTGCCTGGTGGGCGGCTCCACCACGACGCTGTCGAACTGCCAGTACTTGCCGCGGTGGGACCACGGCGTGTCCAGGGTCCACGCCTTCAGCATGACCTCGAGCCCCTCGTCGAAGCGCTCGTCGGCCTCCTCCATCGGGATGCAGAAGCCGGCGAACTCGTTGTGGCGGTAGCCCTGGCCGATGCCGAAGTCGACCCGGCCCTCGGACAGCAGGTCGATGGTGGCGACCTGCTCGGCCAGCAGCACGGGGTTGTGCCAGGGCACGGAGATGACCGCGGTGCCGAGCCTCAGCGTGCGCGTGCGCGCCCCGACCCAGGTGAGCAGGTTCAGCGTCGCCGACACCTGGCCGAAGCCCGTGAAGTGGTGCTCGACCAGGAACGAGCTGTGATAGCCGAGGGCCTCGGCCTCGACGTTCTGCTCGACGAACTCCCGGAAGCCGGCGCCGCTGTCGACGTCGGGACCACCCCGCCTGGCCTGCGCGCTGCCGAAGATGCCGAAGCGCATCGATCCGTCCTCCTTGTGCTCGGGGGCCACCGTACCACAGGCTAGAATCTCCTGCCGTGAGCCGCCGCCCGGGCCCGACCTCCCACACCTTCTTCTCCCAGCGCCTGCGCCTGCACTACGTCGACTGGGGCGACGCCGACCGGCCCCCGCTGGTGCTGCTGCACGGCGGCCGCGACCACTGCCGCAACTGGGACTGGGTGGCCGAGGCGCTGCGCGAGGACTGGCACGTGATCGCCCCCGACCTGCGTGGCCACGGCGACAGCCAGTGGACCAGCGACGGCTCCTACGACCTCGCCAGCTACGTGTACGACCTGGCGCAGCTCGTCCACCAGCAGCGCCTGGCGCCGGTGAGCATCATCGCCCACTCGCTGGGCGGCCACATCGCCCTGCGCTACGCCGGCATCTATCCCGACGCCGTGGCCCGGCTCGTGGCCGTCGAGGGCCTCGGGCCCCCGGCGGCCCGGCTCGCCGAGCGCGCGGCCACGCCGGTCGCCGAGCGCATGGACGCCTGGATCCGCGAGCAGCGCGCGCTGGCCGGTCGCCTGCCCCGGCGCTACGCGACGATCGAGGACGCCTTCCGGCGCATGCAGGAGGAGAACCCGCACCTGAGCGCCGGGCAGGCGCGGCACCTCACCGTCCACGGCGCCAACCAGAACGAGGACGGCACGTACTCCTGGAAGTTCGACAACTACGTGCGGGCGTGGCCGCCCTACGACCTGTCCCGGCGTGACATCGAGGCGCTGTGGGCGCGCATCGCGTGCCCCACGCTGCTGCTCTACGGCAAGGAGTCGTGGGCGGGCGATCCGTCCGCGGACGGCCGGACCGCCCACTTCCGCCATGCGACGGTGGTCGGCGTGGAGGGCGCCGGCCACTGGCTGCACCACGACCGGCTGGAGGAGTTCCTGCGGATCGTCCGGCGGTTCCTGGCTACAGGTACCGCGTCGGCCACATGATGGTGCGCCACATGTGGGACGACGGGCTGGAGTCGAAGCCGAGCCCCTCCTCGGGCTGCCGGAAGTGGCGGCCGACCAGGTCGGTGAACTCCTCCAGCGTCGCGTGCACGGTGGGATCGAACGCGTAGAGGTCGTTGACCGTGATCAGCCGCGAGGTCATGTACCAGCGGTGCTGCCGCGCATGGCGGTAGGCCTCGTGGATGTACGGCTCCGGCGTGTAGTCCGGTCCGAACAGCTTCACGTACATCTCGGGGTACCGGTAGCCGACCGACTCGTCGGGGAAGAAGCGCAGCGCCTGGTGGTAACGGATGGCCCAGGCGATCTCCTCGTCCACGTAGGGCTCGACGAGCTGGGCGCTCCAGTAGCCGTGGTCGGCGCGGATGAAGCCGGCGATGGCGATGTCGTGCAGCAGGCAGGCCAGCGCCACCTTCTCGCCGGCGCCGTTCTCGAGGGCCAGACGCGCCGACTGCAGCAGGTGCTGGGTCGGCGCGAACCGATGGCGGAAGAAGTCGAAGAGCGTCGGCCGGTCGGGCATCTGGGGCAGGCGCGGATCGTGGCCCATCATGTACCGCTTGCCCTGGTCGGGCGGCCGCGGCACGGGCTGGCGCGGGTCGCGCTCGCCCGACGTGTAGATGACCGACTTGACGACGATCCGGTCCAGCTCCTCGCTCAGCGCGTGCTCCGCGGCCTCGGCTCGCTGCAGCGTGCTCATCGCTCTCTCCTCTCCCGCTCCTGCTCGGATCATCGGCCGCCCCCGGCCCCGTGTCAACTTCCGCGGGCGCGCGCCCCTGCCGCGGCCGGCCGCCCATCGCCGGCTGCCATCGTCCCGCGACGCGCGGTCGCGGAACCGCCGTCGTGCTAGAAGGTCACCGGCAGGGACGTCAGGCCGCGCAGCGTCAGGCTCGGGCGGTGCTCCGGCGTCGCGGTGGCGAGGGCGAGCCTGGGAAAGCGGCGGGCCAGCGTGCCGAGGGCGATCTGGCCCTCCACGCGGGCCAGCGGGGCGCCCAGGCAGAAGTGGATGCCCCAGCCGAAGGCGATGTGGCGGTTGTCGGCGCGCCCGAGGTCGAGCCGGTCGGGCTCGGGGAACTGCTCGGGGTCGCGGTCGGCGGCGCCGATGAACGGCATGACCATGTCGCCGGCCCGGATGGTGCGCCCGCGGATGACCACGTCCTCGCTGGGGATGCGCGCCGTCCGCTGCACGGGGCCGTCGTAGCGCAGCAGCTCCTCCACGGCGCTCGGCACCAGCCGGGGATCCCCGCGCAGGCGGCGCAGCTCGCCGGGATGGCGGAGGAGGGCGAGGGTGCCGTTGCCGATGAGGTTGACGGTGGTCTCGTGTCCGGCGACCAGCAGCAGGATGCAGGTGGCCAGGAGCTCGATCTCGCTCAGCCGGTCGCCCGCCTCCTCGGCGGCGATCAGGCCCGACATCAAGTCGCCGCGCGGCGCCGCGCGGCGCTCGGCGATGAGCTCGCGGAAGTACCCGGACAGGCCCTGGCGCGCGGCGATGCTGCGCCTGGCGACGTCGGATTCGGGCGGCAGCAGGATGGCATCGAGGCCGCGCGCCAGGTCGAGACTCCACTGCTTGAACCGCTCGTGGTCCGACACCGGCACCCCGAGCATCTCGCAGATGACGATGACGGGCAGCGGATAGGCGAACTCCTCGATCAGGTCCATGCCGCCCGCCGGCTCGGCCCGGTCGAGCAGGCCGTCCACGATCTGCTGGATGTGCGGCCGCAGGGCCTCGACCACCCGCGGCGTGAAGGCCTTGCTCACCAGCGCGCGCAGGCGCGTGTGATCGGGCGGGTCGCGGTCGAGCATCGACAGCCCGAAGCCGGGCGGCGGGGTGCCGCCGAAGCGGGCGGCGATGGCCGCGGCGATGGGCTCCTTGACGAAGCGCGGGTCGCGCAGCACCGACACCACGTCGTCGTACCGGGTCAGCACCCAGAAGCCGAGCGGGCTCGGGTGGACCGGATCCTCCGCCCGCAGCCGGTGGTAGGTCGGGTAGGGGTCGGCGAGGAACTCCGGGTCCATCGGGTCGAAATCCATGGCAGTCCCCGTGCCGGCATCAATACCACGGACCCGGGCGAGGCGCTCGGGCGCCCGCCCGGCCGGTTGACCGCCGGCGCGGCCCGGACTAGAAGGGAGGCGGAGGCCACCATGCACTTCGGGATCTTCCTCGAGGAGCGGCGTCAGGGCACCGACGACGCCACGGCGTTCCGCGACACGATGGAGCTGTCGGATGCGGCCGAGGCCTGGGGGCTCGACGGCGTGTGGCTCGGCGAGATCCACTTCAACCCCGTGCGCTCGGCCCACTCGGCGCCGCTGGCCCTGGCCAGCTTCATCGCCGCCCGCACGCGGCGGGTCAGGATCGGCACGGCCGTGCAGGTGCTGCCGCTGGCCCACCCGCTGCGCATCGCCGAGGAGGTGGCGACGGTCGACCACCTCAGCGAGGGCCGCTTCGACTTCGGCATCGGGCGCAGCGGCTCGCCCCGCGCCTACGACGCCCTCGGCGTCCCGTACGGCGAGAGCCAGGCGCGCTTCGAGGAGTGCCTCGCCGTCATCCTCGAGGCCTGGAAGGGCGAGCCCTTCAGCCACTCGGGCAAGTTCTACCGCTTCGAGCGCGCGGTCGTGGGGCCGCGGACGTACCAGCGGCCGCACCCCCCGCTGCGCATGGCCGCCAATTCGCCGGAGACCTTCGTGCTGATCGGCCGCATGGGGCTGCCCATCTTCGTCGGCCTGCGCGATCTCGGCATCCCGGAGCTGCGCCGGCACCTGGCCGCCTACCGGGCGGCGTGGCGGGCCGCCGGCCACCCCGGCGAGGGCGACGCGTGCCTGCGCCTGCCGATCTACATCGCCCCGACCGAGCCCGAGGCGCTCGAGGAGCCGCGCGCCAACATGGAGTTCTTCTTCCGCCGCCACGCCGACATCGTGCGGGGGGGCATGGGACGCGCGGACACCGGTCCCGCCGACCGGCGCCGGACCAAGGTGGAGGAGATCGCCGGCCTCACGTACGACGACATCCTCGCGACGCGCGCGGTGTTCGGCACCGCCAAGACGGTGATCGAGCGCCTGGCCCGGCTCGAGGACGACCTCGTCCTGACCGGGTTCGTGGCCGAGCTGAACCCCGGCGGCCTGCTGCCGATGGAGCGCATGAAGCGCACGCTCCACGCGCTCACGCACGAGGTGATGCCGGGGCTGCGATGAACGACCCCGCCGGGGCGCGGACCGTCACCGGATGACGTGGTCGGCCCGCAGCAGCAGCGCCCGGGGGATGGCGAGGCCCAGCGCGTGGGCCGCCTTCATGTTGATCACCAGCTCGAACTTCGTCGGCTGCTCGATGGGGAGGTCGGCCGGCTTCACCCCCTTCAGGATCTTGTCCACGAACGTCGCCGATCGCCGGTGGATGTCGTTGACGTTCGCGCCGTAGGACATCAGACCACCGGCGTCCGAGAACTGGCGGAAGAAGTACAGGGCGGGCAACCGCTGCTGTGCCGCCAGGGTGACGACCTCGGCGACGTGGCGCTCGATGACGCCGGGATCGCGGAGCACGAGGATGGCACCCACCCGGGCCTCGCGCATGGCGGCGAACGTGGGGCCCAGGTCGGTGGTCTGGCGCACCAGGAACTCGTGTACCTTGAGGCCCAGCGCCGCCCCGGCCGCCTCCGTCTGCCTGGGCAGCGAGGCGTGAGACGCCGGGTTCCCGAGGACGGCGACGCTCGCGAGCCTCGGCACGACCTCCTTGAGCAGCTCGAGCTGCTTGCCGGTCATCTCCTCCGAGTCGAGCGTGAGCCCGGTCGTGTTGCCGCCGGGGCGGGCCAGGCTGTCGACGAATCCCGATCCCACCGGATCGGAGAGCGTGGACATCACGATCGGGATCGTGCGCGTCGCCTGCTGGGCTGCCCGGACGCCGGCGATCGCGCTCGCCACGATCACGTCCACGGGGAGCCGCACCAGCTCGGCGGCCAGCCGGGGCAGGCGCTCGGGCTTGCCCTCGGCATACCGGTACTCGATGAGAATGTCGGTGCCCGGCGTGCGGCCGACGTCGCGGAGGCCGCGCTCGAATGCCTCCCGCTGACCGAAGTCGCCGGGGGGAGGGTTGCCCGGCCGGAGCACGCCGACCCGGGGAATCCGTGCCGACGGCTGCGCCGACGCGGCGACCGACCCGACGAGGACCAGGACCGCGGCGGCGACCAGACAGCCGGCGGCCTTCAGGAAGGCCACGCCACGTCGCCGGCGTCGCGGCCGGGGCTGCTCAGTCGGCGAGCACACGATAGCCGCGGGCGTCCGTCCGGCTGCCGTCGCGGTACTGCACGATCCGCCGCGGCGAGACGTGGGTGCCGAGCAGCCGCAGCGGGCGGTCGCCGACCACCCGGAAGCCGTGCGGGGTGTCCGGCGGCAGCGCAATGCTGTCGCCGGCCCGCAGCACGATCGGCTCGTCCTCGCGGCCCTCGATCCACGCCTCGGCGGTCCCCTCCAGCACGTGCAGGATCTCGACGTAGGGGTGAGAGTGCACCGGCGCGGCGTAGCCAGGCTGCGCCGTCTGGATCCCCGTGCGCACCGGCGTCGTGCCGGCGTCGTCGCCGATGATCGGCTGGTAGTGCGAGAGGGGTCCGAAGCTGACCGGCTGGATCTCGTGGAGCCGGACCACCGTCGGGTCTGCCATGGCGCTCTCCTCGGGACTCTCGTCCACCGTCCATGTCGCGCCGCCGACGGCGGGGCGCCCCGGGCCAGCCGGGGCGCCCCGAGCGCGGAGGGACGATCAGTTCTTCAGGGTCACGTCCTCCCAGGACGGGAACGGGCTCATCCAGACCTCGGTGATCATGTGCTTGCCGATGCGGGGCCCGACGCCCATCAGGGCGCGCAGGTCCATGATCGGCGCGAACATCACCCGGTCGATGGTCATCTGCTGGATCTTGTGCAGGAGCGCCTCGCGCTTCTTCGGGTCGCGCTCGCGCGCCTGCTGGACGAACAGGTCGTCGATGTCCGGGTAGCCGCCGTAGGCGTAGGCGCCCCTGGACTGGATGAACGACTCCACGCGGCTGGACGCGTTGCCGGAGTTGCCGGCCGCGGTCATGAAGACGCCGCGCAGCTTCTTCTCGCGCCACGCGGAGTAGAACGCCGCGCGCTCCATCGGGTGCATCCGCATCCGGATGCCCGCCTGGTTCAGGTAGTTCAGCGTGGCCTCGGCCACCGTCGGGAAGCCGGGGATCGCCGTGAACGTCCCGGCGTCGAGCCCGTTCGGATAGCCGGCCTCGGCCAGCAGCTGCTTGGCCTTCTGCGGGTCGTGGGGCAGGGCCTCCACCTGCAGGGCGAAGTCCATCACGCGGGGCACGATCACGCCGGCCGGCGGGCAGAAGCCCAGGCACGCGGCCTCGTTGATCCGCTGCCGGTGCAGCGCGTGGTTCACGGCGAGCCGCAGGCGCTTGTCGTGCCAGGGGGATTTCGGATCCCACTGCTCGGGGAACTCGATCCAGAAGATCGAGGCGTGCTTGGAGGGGATGATCTGCAGGCGGCTGTCGCGCTTGATGTCCTCGGCCTCGGCGCCGTCCAGCGCCACCACGATGTCGGCGTCGCCGTTCTTCAGGGCGACCGCGCGCGTGGTGGCCTCGGGGATGCTGCGCATCACCAGGGTCTTGATGTTGGGCACCCGCCGCCAGTACTGCGGGTTGGCCTCCAGCACGACCTCGACGCCCGGCTTGTGGCTCACGAACTTGTAGGGGCCGGCGCCGATCGGGTGCTTCTTGAACCCGTCCTCACCGACCTGGGTGAGGTACTTCTTGGGCACGACCAGGCCGGCGGCGCTGGCCGTGGTCCCGTAGAAGGTCATGAAGTCGGGCCACGCCTCCTTCAGGTGGAAGCGGATCACGCGAGGGTCGACGATCTCCACCTCCCGCACGCGGTCCTTCAGGATGCTGGCCGCCGCGCCCTTGTAGCGCTCGAAGCTGAACTTGACGTCCTCGGTGGTGAGGGGGTCGCCGTTGTGGAACTTCAGCCCCTGGCGCAGCGTGAACTCGTACGTCTTGCCGTCCGGGCTCTCCTTCCACGACTCCGCCAGGCTCGGGCCCATCTTGTGCGGCGGATACGGCCGCACGAGCGCGTCGTGGATCGCGTAGAGCAGGCCGAAGGGGGTGATCTGCGGCGGCGCCGTCGACGGGTCGAACCAGGCCGGGGCGATCGTCACGTGCCAGCCGACGACGATCTGCCCGGCCGGCGCCGACTGGCCGGCGGCCGGCGCCGCCGCGCCGAGCACGAGGGCCACGGCGAGCAGGGCCAGGACGGGGTGGGGGCACCGGATCCGGGGGCTCCGAGTCGGAGTCGTCATGCGTCACCTGCCTTCGTGCGATGGGTGGCAGCGGGACGGATCGGTAATGGGCCCGAGGATCGCCGCAAGAGGGCCGGCACGTCAAGCGCTTGTCGGCCCCCCGCGGGTGTATCATCGGCCTCCGCAAACCCTAGCCCGGGAGACGAGGGTGACTGAAGACACGCGCCCGCTGAACGCGACCATCGACCGGCCCGCCCCGCAGCTCGTGAAGGCCTACGCCTCGCTGTCCCCCAACGAGCTGTGCGACGTCCTGGAGCTGTCCTGCGTGATGCGCCACGAGATCCGGCCGCTCTGGGGGCCGGGCATGCCCCGCATCGCCGGTCCGGCCTTCACCATCCGCACCGGCAAGCACGACAACCTCATGTTCCACGCCTCCATCTACCTGGCGCGGCCGGGCGACATCATCGTGGTGGAGGCCGGCGACGACGAGATGGCCGTGGCCGGCGGCAACGTGTGCGCCATCGCCCAGCGCAACGGCGTGGCGGGCCTGGTGGTGGACGGCGTCATCCGCGACGTCGTCGAGTCGCGCGAGCACCGCTTCCCCGTGTTCGGCCGCGGCGTGTCGCCGATTCCGGCCAGGCGCGTCGGCGACGGCGGCATGAACGTGCAGATCCGCTGCGGCGGCGTCGTGGTGAACCCGGGCGACGTCGTCGTCGCCGACGAGGAGGGCATCGTGGTCATCCCCCGCGCGCGGGCCGAGGACGTGCTGGCCAAGGCCCAGGCCAGGGTCGCCGCCGACGCCAAGCTCAGCCTGGACGACTGGGAGCGGCGCCACCGCGGCAACGTGGAGACCGCGCTGAAGGCGCGCGGGTACCGGCTGTCATGACCCGCGTCGCCGCCAAGCTGATCCGCGAGCAGCTCGTGTCCGTGCTGGGCGCCTGGGGCATGTCGCCGGCCCACGCCGAGACCACCGCCGAGATGATGGTCGACACCGACCTGCGGGGCGTCGACTCGCACGGCATCTCGATGCTGCCCACCTACGACCGCGAGGTCCGGGCCGGGCGCATCAACATGCGCCCGGTGTTCAGGACGCTGCGCGAGGGCCCATCGATGGCGCTGATCGACGCCGACGCCTCGCTGGGCCACCCCGTGTCCGTCCACGCCATGAACCTGGCCGTGGACAAGTGCCGGCGGAGCGCGGTGGCGGTGGTGTCCGTCGTCAACTCGCACCACTTCGGCGCCGCCGGCTGCTACTCGCGCATCGCCGCCGACCGTGGCGTCATCGGCATGGTGACGTCGGCGACGCGCGGCGTGACGCTGGTGCCCACGTTCGCCGCCGAGCCCGTCATGGGGACCAACCCGCTGGCCTTCGCCGCGCCGGCGCGCCGCAACCCGCCGTTCCAGCTCGACATGGCGACGACCACGGTGGCCGCCGGCAAGGTCAAGGTGCACAAGCTCAATCACCGGCCGGTGCCGCCGGGCTGGGTCGTGGACGGCGCCGGGGCGCCGGTGACCGATCCCGAGGAGGCCTTCCGTTACGTCTTCGAGCGCCCGGAGGGCGGCATCACGCCGCTCGGCGGCTCGCGCGAGGCCGGCGGCCACAAGGGCTACGGCCTGGCCGTCATGGTGCACATCCTGGGCGGCGTGCTCTGCGGCGCCTCTTTCTCGCCCATCCGCAACCGCACGCAGAAGCCCTCCGACCCGCACAACATCGGCCACTTCTTCCTGGCCATCGACCCGCGGGCCTTCCGGGAGCCGGGCGCGTTCGAGGACGACCTGGACCAGGTGATCGACGTGCTGCACGGCGCCCGGCGCGCCGATCCCGCCCAGCCCGTGCTGGTGGCCGGCGACCCGGAGATGGCCACGCGGGCCGAGCGTCTGGAGCAGGGGGTGCCCATCCCCGACGACCTGATGGACCAGCTGCGCGCGGTGGCGAGGTCGGCGGGCGTGCCGTTCGTGCTCGCGCCGTGACCGACGCCGCCCTCCGCGCCGACGCCCACCGCGCGCGCGCCTCGCGCGGCGAGGTGCACGTCGGCACCGACAGCCTCGACGGCGTGCGCGAGATGGTCGCCCTCGGGGCGACCGTCGTCGACTGCTCGTCGGACGCCGCCGTGCTGCGCTCGAGCTACGCCTCCGTCGTCGACCAGGTGCGCCGGGCGCTCGCCGCCGGGCGCGAGGGGACGTCCCGGCCATGAAGATCACCGGCATCGAGACCGCCGTCCTCACCGTGCCCACCGCGAGGCCCATCGCGCTCGAGTTCGCGCACCACAAGCTGATCGTGGCCCGCATCGCCACCGACGAGGGCCTGACCGGCCTCGGCTACAGCCTGGCCTTCGGCGGCGGCGGGGCGGAGGCGATCAAGGTCTACCTGGACACGCGGCTGGCGCCGCTGCTGGTCGGCCAGGATCCGCTCTTCGTCGAGCGCCTCTGGGAGCGGATGTTCCGCGCCGACCGCGGCATCAAGCGCCAGGGCGTGGCCGCCTACGCGCTGTCCGCGCTCGACATCGGCCTGTGGGACGTCGCCGGCCAGGCCGCGCGGCTGCCGCTCTACAAGCTGTGGGGCGCGGTGACGGACCGCGTGCCGGCGTACGGCAGCGGCGGCTGGCCCGGCTACGGGCTGGACGACCTGCTGGCCGAGGCCGAGCGCTACGCCCGGCTCGGCTGCCGCTACTACAAGATGAAGATCCATCATCCCGACCCCCGCGAGAACCGCGAGCGCGTGGAGGCCGTGCGGCGCGCGCTGGGCGACGGCGTGCGGCTGATGGTCGACGTCAACCAGAAGCTCGACGTGCTCGGCAACCAGCGGCAGGCCGCGCTGCTGGCCGACCTCGACCTGGTCTGGTACGAGGAGCCCGTGCTCGCCGACGATCCGGCGGCCTGCGCCGAGGTGGCGCGCTCCATCCCCATCCCGGTCGCCACCGGCGAGAACAACTACACGCGCTTCGAGTTCCGCGACCTGCTCGAGCGCAGGGCCGCCCGCTACCTGATGCCCGACGTCTGCCGCGCCAACGGCTTCAGCGAGACGCTGCGCATCGGCCACCTGGCCGCCGCGCACCAGGTGGCGCTCTCGCCGCACGTGGTGCACGAGCTGTCGCTGCACGTCGTCGGCGCGCTGTCGAACGGGTTCCTGGTGGAGTTCATCGACTGGACGCCGCCGGATCTCTTCGAGGGCCTGCCGGCGTGCGAGGACGGCCACTTCCGGATCCCCGACCGGCCCGGCCACGGCGTGGCCCTGGCGCCGGGCGCCATCGAGAAGTACCGGACGGCCTAAGCCAGCCGCGGCACCGGGCCGGGGTCGATCCAGATCCCCAACGGCAGCCGCATCGCGCTCCTGCGTGCGCCGGACGGCGCGCGTCGAGGCCGTCGAGCCGCGGAAGGCCACCGTCGCCGGCGGCTGCTGCTCACCGCCCCGCGCGTCAGCGGCGCTCGATGGGGTGACGCCCGAAGAAGTCCGCGAGCGCCCCGGCCATGCCGCGTGGGTTCTCGACGTACAGCAGGTGCGCCGCGCCGGGGAGCACGAACGGCTCGGCCTTCGGCAGCCAGGCGAGGAGCAGCTCCTGGCGCGCCGGCCAGATCGGCGACACGTGCTTGCTCTTCGCCCCGATGACGGCGAGCACCGGCCGGGTGATGCGGCTCGCCTCGTCGCGGCCGAACGACCACCGCTGCACCGCCGGCAGCTCCTGGCCGAAGAACGTGTCCGCCGAGGCCACCGCCTGATCGAAGGCCCCGGGCAGGACCCGGTCCAGCGCCTCGCGATACGCCGGTCCGGCCACGATCCGGAGGAAGCCGTCGACGGCGGCGGCCTTGTTGCCGGCGCGGTAGTGCTCGAGCACGGGCGCCATCCCCGCTCTCGTGGAAAGCAGTCGCTCCGAGGCGGCCGCGGGAATCGGCAGGGCCGGCTCCAGGACGGCGATGGAGCGGACCATCTCCGGGGCGTCGAGCGCCAGCTGCAGCGCGATGTTGGCGCCGGACGAATGGCCGACCAGGTGCGCCTGGGCGATGCGGAGATGGCGCATGAGGGCACGTAGATGCGCCGCCTGGTCGGCCAGGCTCACCGGCCCGGCCAGGTGGCTGCTGCCGGCGTAGCCACCCGATGGTAGTTCACGATCCGATGGCGGCCGGCGAGCACCGGCTGCTCCAGCAGTGGCCCGTGCCAGTCGGCGAACACGCCGGCGTGCACGAGGACGACCGGGTCGCCGACGCCGCGCACCTCGTACTCCAGCTCCACGCCGTCGAGCCGCGCCCGGTCCATCGGCCTCGAGGTCTTCTGCGCGGTCCGGGCATCCTGCGCCATGCTGCCTCCTTGTGCGGCGGTGACGAACAAGACCGTAGCCGAAAACGCTGCCCAGGTCTTCATGACGCTCACCTCCGACAGGAAGTTCCTGCCTGCGTTCGTACCCCGGCGGCGTCAAGGATTCGTCGTGATGACCGTCAAAATGCGGGGTGCTATGGTCTGACGCACCCGGTGTCGGGGGAGCGACGATGCGGTTGAGCCTGAACCTGCTCGGTGGCTTCCACGCTCGGCTGGAGCCCGGGGCGCCGCTCGCCTTCCAGACGAGGAAGGCGCAGGCGCTGCTGGCCTACCTCGCGCTGCCGCCCGGCCAGGCGCACGCGCGCGACAAGCTGGCGGCCCTGCTGTGGGGGGACCACGCCGCGGAGCAGGCGAGGAGCAGCCTGCGCCAGGCGCTCTACGAGATCCGGAAGACGCTGGGACCGAGCGGGCCCGCGGTCGTTCGGGCCGACGGCGAACACGTCTGGCTCGACCCTGCCGCCGCCGATCACCGCGTGCTGGTGGGCCGCGCCTGGGAGAGCGACCGCATCCTGCTCTTCGGTCCGCTCACGCACGAGCACATCCGCGACGTCGCGTACGCGGCGTTGCCGCCCTGGCGCGCCAGGCCGCTGCATCGCCGGGTGGCCGAGGCCATCGAGATCCTCAACGCCGAGCGCCTGCCCGACTGCTGGGAGGCGCTGGCCGACCACCTCCAGCGCGCCGGCGCGTGGGCGGAGGCGGCCGGCCACTACCTGCGCGTGGCGGAGCGCGCGAAGCAGCGGCACGCGTACGCGACGGCCGAGCAGGCCTGCCGGCAGGCGGTGAGGGCCGCCGCCCGCGCGCCGGGCGCCGTGGCCGACCACGCGCGGGCCCTGGCGCGGCTCGGCGACGTCCTGAGCTTCATGGGGGACCTCGAGGGCGCCAACGAGAGCTACCTGGCCGCGCTCGGCGTCGCCCCCGGCGACGCCGAGCGGCGGCGCATCGCCAACGAGCTGCACCACGCGCGCGACGTCTGCCGCGACGGCGCCCGGATCGCGTTCTACGAGCACGGCAGCGGGGACGAGACGCTGCTCCTGATGAACCCGATCGTGTACGGGCTCGAGATCTTCCAGCCGATGCTCGAGCGCCTGTGCCAGGACTTCCGGATCGTCACGATCGATCCGCGCGGCGCCGGCCGCTCCGATCCGATCCACGCCGGCTACCGCACGGCGGACCACGCCGCCGACGTTCAGGCCGTGATCACCGCCCTCGGGGGCGGACCGGTCACCGCGATCGCCATCTCGAGGAGCGCCAGCATCCTGGTGAAGGTCGCCGTCAGCGCGCCGGGGCTCGTCAGGCGCCTGGTGCTGGTCGGCGCGCCGCTGGACATCTGGCCCGGCATCGCGGCGCCACCGCTCAACGAGCTGGACGCACAGTTCCGCGAGGCCTTCCGCGCGGGCGACGTGGAGCGCGCGCTGCGCCTCTTCGTCGCCACCGTCGTGACGGACCCGGACACGGAGGAACTGGCCGAGCAGTTCACGCGCAACCTGCTCCGCCTGCCGCGCGAGGCGGTGCTCAGCACGTGGGCGCCCGACCCGGACGGCGACATCGCCCGGGTCCTGCACCGGGTGACGGCGCCGACCCTCGTCACGCACGGCACGCTGGACCAGCGGGTCCCGCTGAGCGCCGCCCACCACCTCGTCGAGCACCTGCCCGACGCGCAGCTCTCCCTGTTCGAGGGCCGGGGCCACCTGCCGATCTTCACGGCGACGGCCGAGTTCTGCGAGGTGCTGCGCCGGTTCGTCTCGACGGGCCGGGTCGGGGCGCCGGCCCCGGAGTCCGGGGCCGGCGCAACCGCGACTGGTCCGCGGCGACGGTGAGGGTAGACTGGGCCGCGCAGTCGAACCTTCACGACGCCCGGCGCCGGCGCCGCGGCGAGGAGAGCGCGATGGCCGACGTGCTGACGGTGGTGGCGAAGATCCGGGCGGCGAAGGGCAAGGGCGATGCGCTGGCGGCGCTGCTCGCCGAGCAGGCGGCCGTGGTCCGCGAGGCCGAGCCCGGCTGTCTGGTCTACCGCCCGCACCGGTCGACCAGGGACCCCGACCTCTTCGTGTTCTACGAGCAGTACCGGGACCAGGCGGCGTTCGACGCGCACCGCAAGGCGCCCCACCTCGCCGCCTACCGCGAGCGCCGCGAGCGGGAGGGGCTCATCGAGGGCGTGGCCGAGGTGGAGATCTACCGCTCCCTCACCGACTGACCCGGCGTCACATCGCGCGGTGCGCGCCAGTGCCTGGGCGGCGGCGCGGCGACGGAGCGGCGGGGCCGTCGAGATCCACAGCCCGCTCACAGGGCGACGCGCATGCCGGGAGCCGCGTCCGGCTCGAACGGGTAGAGCGGGCGTGGCCGGTTCCGGTAGGTGAAGGCGGCCAGGTTCGAGCTGGTGACGCCCTCGCCGTCGCAGAGGACGATGTGGCGGGCGATGGGCTCGAAGCCCGCCCGGAAGTGCTGCCGCGACTTGATGAGCACGTAGCGCTTGCGGCGCGGGTCGATGCCGGCGTGGGTGAAGACGCCCACGTCGAAGGGCTCGCAGCGCCGCTCGGCGACGACGATCTGCATGGCGCCGGTGTCCAGCACGGCCGTGCGGCCCATCCGGATGCGCATGCCGGTGGCCATGGGCCCGGTGACGACGAACTCGCCGTCGGTGATGCGCGTCACCTTGCCCGTCACGGTCAGGGGCCGGCCGCGCAGGCCGATCTGCGGCATGTCGACCTTGCCCCCGAGCGGCAGCGTCACGCCGGCGGCGGTGCCGGCGGCCACGATGCGCGCGACGCTCTCGGGGTCGCAGATGGGGCCGGCGGCGACGTCGTGCAGCCCCTGGCGGCTCACCTCGTCGATGACGCTCATGACGTCCTGGGTGCCGCCGGAGGCCGTGTTGTCGCCGTGGTCCACGAGCACGATGGGGCCTTCGCCGAGCGCGCGGGCGCGGGCGACCTGGGTCGCGAGCGGCTCGCCCTGGTAGAGGAAGGCGTCGCGGCGCGCCCAGGCCAGGCCCAGCAACCGGTCGAGCAGGGCGCGCCCCTCGTCGGCGCGCCGGTCGCACACGATCACCGCCGAGCAGCAGATGTGCGGGATGTCGGCGTGGGGGAAGCCGCCGAACACCGAGGCGTCGAGGACGGTGCCGCGGCCCTCGGCGGCGATGGCCAGGTCCATGACGTCCTTCATCGGCTGGCGGGACGGCGCGTGCACGAGCGTGCTCGTCATCATCGGGCGCGAGTCCCAGACCATCACCGGCGCCACCTCGCCGTCGAGCGCGCGCACCAGCGTGCGCGCCGCGCGGGCCGCCGTCTCGGCCATGTCGACGTGCGGGTAGGTGCGGTACCCGGTGATGACGGTGGCCGCCTCCACCATGCGCGCGGTGACGTGGGCGTGGAAGTCCAGGCCGACGGCGATCGGCAGGCGCGGCGCCACGGCCCGGATGCGCCGGAGCAGCTCGCCCTCGCCGTCGTCGACGTGCTCGGCGACCATGGCGCCGTGCAGGGCCAGGAACGCGGCGTCGCAGCCGCCGCGGATGGCGCCGACGATGGCCTCGCACATCTCCTCGTAGGCGCGCCGCTCCACGTAGCCGGACGGGTGCGCGTTGGCGGCCAGCGGCACGACGGTCTCCGCCCCGATCTCGCGGGCGACCCGAAAGAAGCCGCCGAGCTGGGTGTTGGTGTCGCCGAACTCGGCGATCGCCGCCTCGCCGGCGAGCGGCCGGAACGCCTCCAGCGGGGTCGGGACCGGCGAGAACGTGTTGGTCTCGTGCATCATCATCGCGACCACGATCCTGCGCTGGGCCATGGTGCGGCGAGGATACCCGCTGCGCGCCGTCCGCGCCACCGGCGTCCGCGTCGTCCGCCGGCCGCCTTGACGACCCGGCGCGCGGCACCGGACAATCGCGCCCACCCTCTCGCCGCCTGCCGCGAGGGGCGGCGGCCGGCGTCGACCGCGAACCGAAACGGCCCGGTCACGCATCGAATGCTCGGGGAGGCCAGAGCCCGATGATCGAACGTCTCGAGATGCCCGCCGGCGTGGTGCGGCGCTGATGCCCCGGCTCGACCGGCTGCCGGCGCTCAACCGCAACAACCTGCTCATGCTGCCCGTCCAGGAACACGCGACGACGCCGTTCACGCGGCCGGCGAGGCCGCTCGCCGCCTGCCGGCTGGCGATCGTGACCACGGCCGGCCTGCACCGGCGCGGCGACCGGCCCTTCGGGCCCGGGGAGCAGACGTACCGCGTGATCCCGGCCGGCACGCCGGCCGCGGATCTTCTTCAGAGCCACACCAGCCTCGGCTTCGACCGCGTGCCCATCATGCGGGACCTGAACGTGTCGTTTCCCGTCGATCGGCTCCGCGAGCTGGTCGAGCGCGGCGTCCTGGGCGGGCTGGGGCCCAATCACTACTCGTTCATGGGCGCCCAGCGCGAGGTCGTGCGGATCGAGCGCGAGACGGCCCCCGAGGTGGGGCGGCGGCTCCGCGACGAGGCCGTCGACCTGGCGCTCATCACGCCGACCTGACCGTTCTGCACGCACACCGGCGGTGTGCTGGCCCGGGCGCTCGAGGCCGAGGGCGTCGCGACGACGGCCATCAGCATGGTGCGGGAGCACAGCGAGAAGCTCCGGCCGCCGCGGACGCTGGTCGTGCCGTTCCCGTTCGGCCACGCGCTCGGCCGCGCCGGCGATCCGGCGCTGCAGCACCGCGTGCTCGCCGCCGCGCTCGGCCTGTTCGCGGCGCCGGGGGGGCCGGTGCTCGAGGACTTCCCCGAGGACGCCGAGCCGGGCGTGGAGCCGCCGGCGCCGGTGCAGGCCTCCGGCGTGGCCGCGGCGGCGAAGGTGCCGGACGATCCCGCCAACGAGACCGCGCAGATGCGCCAGTACCACGAGCAGTGGATCGCCCGGAGCGGCGGGCGCACCGCCTTCGGGCTCAGCGGCGTGCCGGCCACGCGCTTCCGCGGCGTCGTGCGCTTTCTGCAATCCTTCGCCGCCGGCGAGGAGGCCGACATGGAGGAGCGGCCGGCGGCGGTGCCGCTGCCCGGCTTCGTGCGCTACTGCGCCGACGACCTCAAGACGCTCTACTTCGAGGGTTACATGGCCATGAAGCCGGCGGCCGGCGGCGACGAGATCGCCCGCTGGTTCTGGGGCGAGACCGCGGCCGGCCAGCTGCTGCGCCGGGTCCGCGACCGCCTGGACGCGTCCGACGACCCGAAGTGGAAGGCCGCGGCGTTCGGCGTCGCACGCTGAATCGATCGGCTGGTTGGCCGCCGGGGAGCGACCGGCGGCGGGGCGGGGCATCGCCGGGAAATCCGCGAGTAGATCGGGGATGGCGATCGAGATGACCTACGTGAAGCTTCGCCAGCGGTAGGCCAACGGATTTCCCGGCGACACCCCGCCCCACCGCCGGTCGCTCCCCGGCATGCCGTCGGCGGTCTTCGGTTCGTCGTACGGCGCGCTGGGGCGGTTCTGGGTCCTAGGACGACGCGGCGGAGACGGGGACGGGGGGTCTGTCGGGCTGGACGTGGCCGCACTGCCGGCACTTGCGGAGGTCCCGGCTGGCGTCGAAGGCTTCGATCGCCGCGCGCAGCTCGGTCTCGATGTCGGCCACGTGCATCGTCACCTGGTGGAGCAGCGCGTCGCAGCGCTCGCAGAGCCAGAGCAGCGACTCCGTCTGGTCGGGCCGCCGCTTGATCTCGATCACGAGGCCCCAGGTGTCGGCCGGCCGGTGGGGCGCGTGGGGCGTCATGGCCGGCACCAGGAAGAGCTCGCCCTCGCGGATGACCTGCTCGCGGCGCCGGCCGTCCTCGATGTACTCGAGCGTCATGTCGCCGCGCAGCATGTAGAAGATCTCGTCGGACGGGTCGACGTGAAAGTCCCGGCGCGCGTTCGGGCCGCGGACGATCATGGCCGTGAACTGGGAGTCCTCCCAGATGACCTTGTTGCCGACGGGGGGCTCGAAGTCGCGCCGGTGCTCGTCGATCCAGTCCCAGAGGGCGCGGGAGACCAGCGGCTTCACGGCCGTAGGGATACCGCCGCGACCGCGGGCGGTCAAGGCGGAACCGCGCTATCCTCGGCGCCACGACGCCCCCGGGGGCGGGCGGACCACCGGCACCGACGGGAGGAACGGACGATGGACGCGGAGCGCGATGGACGGTCGGTGATCGAGCGACTGGCGGAGTACACGGCGGCGGAGTCGTTCGCCCGGCTGCCGGCGGCGGCGGTGGACGCGGCCCGGCGCGCGATCCTGGACACGCTCGGCGTGATGCTGGCGGGGGCCGGCGAGGAGCCGGCCGCGCGCGTCCGGGCCATGCTCGCGCGCCGGCCGACGAGCGACGAGGCCACGGTGGTCGGCACGGCGCTGCGCGCCTCGATGGAGGACGCCGCCCTCGCCAACGGCATCGCCGCGCACGCGCTGGACTACGACGACCTGCACGCCTCGCTGTCGGGGCATCCCTCGGTGCCCGTGCTCCCGGCGGCGCTCGCGCTGGCCGAGCGCGCGCGGGCGTCGGGGCCGGCGCTGATCACGGCCTTCGTGGTCGGCGTCGAGATCGAGGCCAAGCTCGGCCGGGCCCTGAACCCCGCGCACTACGAGGCCGGCTGGCACGCCACCTCGACGCTCGGCGTCTTCGGCGCCGCCGCGGCCGCGGCGCGGCTGCTGGGGCTGCCGGCCGAGCGCGTGGCCCAGGCCCTGGCCATCGCGGCCTCGATGGCCAGCGGCATCAAGGCGAACTTCGGGACCGACTGCAAGTCGCTGCACGCGGGGCACGCCGCGCGCTGCGGCCTGGAGGCGGCGCACCTGGCGGCCGCCGGCTTCACCGGCAACCTCCGGGCGCTCGAGCACCGCCACGGCTTCGGCGCCACCTACGGGGCCGGCGAGGCCCCGGCCTGGGAGCGCGCCGTGGCCGGCCTCGGCGCCCCGCACGAGCTGGTGGAGCCCGGCGTCGGCGTCAAGCGCTTCCCCGCGTGCGCCAGCACCCACCAGGCGCTCGACGCCACGCTGGACCTGATCGAGGCCCACGCCATCGACGCGGCGGCCGTCGAGCGCGTCGAGTGCGGGGTCAGCTACATGGCGCCAAACCAGCTCATCTACGACCGCGCCGAGACGGGCCTGCAGGGCAAGTTCTCCATGCCCTACTGCCTGTCGGTGGCCCTGCTCGACCGCACGGTCGGCCTCGCGCAGTTCGCCGAGGCGCGCGTGCGCCGCGCCGACGTGCAGGCGCTCATGCCGCGCGTGCGGATGTTCGTGCACCCCGAGCAGACGACGCGCGAGAGCCTGGCCCGGCGCTTCTCGGAGGTGACCATCACGCTGACGGACGGCCGGCGCCTGCAGCGGCGCGTGGACCTGGCCAAGGGCCAGCCGCAGCACCCGCTGAAGGACGACGAGCTCGACGCGAAGTTCCGCGACTGCGCGGCCCGGGTGCTGACGGCCGAGCGCATCGAGGCCGCCCTGGCGACCGTCCGGGGGCTCGCCACCCTGCCCGACGTCGCTCCGCTCGCCCGGGCGCTCGCCGCGCCGTGAGGCCCGGGGGGTGATCGGGCGGAACGTCCGCATCGCCCTGCGCGCGCTGCGCGTCAACCTGCTGCGCAGCGCGCTGACGATGCTCGGCATCGTGATCGGGGTGGCGGCCGTGATCGCCATGGTGGCGGTGGGCGCCGGCGCCCGCGCCCGCGTCGACGAGCAGATCCGGAGCCTCGGCTCCAACCTGATCATCGTCGCGCCGTCGAGCACGAACGTGGCCGGCGTCCGCGGGGGCGGCGGCAGCCGGCTGACGGTCACCGAGGACGACGCCGACGCCATCCAGCGCGAGATCCCCGCCGTCCAGGCGGCCGCGCCGACCTCGCGCGGCACGATGCAGGTCGTCCACGGCAATCTCAACTGGGCGACCCCCGTCATGGGCGTCACGCCGGCATGGTTCGAGGCGCGCGACTGGGGCGTGGTCGACGGCCGGGCCGTGGCCGCCCACGACCATCGCGCCTCCGCCAAGGTGGCCCTCGTCGGGCAGACCGCCGCGCTGAACCTCTTCGGCGACCAGGACCCGATCGGCCGCACCATCCGCATCCGCTCCGTGCCCTTCACGATCGTCGGCGTCCTCGACCGCAAGGGGCAGAACACCTTCGGCCAGGACCAGGACGACATCGTCATGGTGCCGCTGTCCACCGCGAAGCGCGCGCTGCTCGGCCGCAGCCACGCCCGCACGCGCGCCGTCCAGGCCATCTCCGTCAAGGTGCACGAGGGCGAGTCGCTGCCCGACGCCGTCGAGCAGATCCGCGAGCTCCTGCGCCAGCGGCACCGGCTGCACGCCACCCAGGAGGACGACTTCACGCTGCGCATCCTCACCGAGGCGCTGGAGAGCCACCAGGACGCCTCGCGGACGATGGCCTGGCTGCTCGCCGCGATCGCCTCGGTCTCGCTGCTGGTGGGCGGCATCGGGATCATGAACATCATGCTGGTCTCGGTGACCGAGCGGACGCGGGAGATCGGGCTCCGCATGGCCGTGGGGGCGCGGGCCCGCGACATCCTGGGCCAGTTCCTGGTCGAGGCCGCCGTCATCTCGATGATCGGGGGCGTGATCGGGGTCGCCGCCGGTCTGGGCGGATCGAGGGCCATCGCCTACTTCGCCGAGTGGCGGACCCTGATCGCCCCCGAGGCCGTCGCCGTCGCCTTCGGCTTCTCGGCGGCGGTGGGGCTCGTCTTCGGCCTCTACCCCGCCCGCAAGGCCTCCCGCCTGGACCCCATCGAGGCCCTGCGCTTCGAGTAGCCCACCGGCCGCGCGCGGGCGGCCGGGACTTGAGGTAAGGTGATCGGCGCCATGCTGACGGTGACGCGCCTGACTCCCCACGTCGCCGCCCGGATCGAGGGCGTCGACCTGACCCGACCCGTCGACGACGCGACCTTCGCCGAGATCCGCGCCGCCTTCGAGGAGCACTCGGTGCTGGTCTTCCACGACCAGCCGCTCGACGACGAGCAGCAGATCGCCTTCAGCCGGCGCTTCGGGCCGCTCGAGGTCACGCGCAGCATCAACCCGGCGGCCGGCACGCCGTTCGCGCGGCAGTCGAACCTCGACATCCGGACGGGCGACATCATCCCGCCCGACGACCGGCGCATGGTCTACCAGCTGGCCAACATGCTCTGGCACAGCGACAGCTCCTTCAAGCCGGTGCCCTCGCTGTGCTCGCTGCTGTCCGGGCGCATCGTGCCCCCGGAGGGCGGCGCCACGGAGTTCGCCAGCGCCCGCGCCGCCTATCCCTCGCTGCCGGAAGACCTGAAGCGCCGGGCCGAGGGCGCGGTGGCCGTGCACGACTTCGCGTGGTCGCGCGACCAGGTGCGGCCGGGGTTCTTCACCGACCGCGAGCGCGCGGAGTTCCCCCCGGTGCAGCACCCGGTCGTCCGGACCAACCCGGTCAACGGCCGCCGCTCGCTGTTCCTCGGCGCCCACGCCTCGCACCTGGTGGGGGTGCCCGTCGGGGAGGGGCGCGCGTTCCTGGCGGCGCTGCTGGCCCACGTCACCCGCCCCGAGTTCTGCTACCGGCACGACTGGCGGCGGGGCGACCTGGTCGTCTGGGACAACCGCTGCGTGCTCCATCGCGCCACGCCCTACGACACCGTGCGCCACCGCCGCCTGATGCAGCGCACGACCGTCGGCGGCGACCCGGCCGAGTTCGCGGCCGCGGCCGGGAGGACGGCATGAGCGAGTGCGTGCTGATCGAGAAGGCGCAGGGCGTGGCCATCCTCACGCTGAACCGCCCGGCGCAGCTCAACGCCATGAACCACCGGCTGAGCACCGAGCTGCGCGACGCCGTGGCCGCCATGGCCGCCGACGACGCGGTCGGCTGCATCGTCGTCACGGGGGCGGGGACGCGGGCCTTCTCGGCGGGCGGCGACATCCACGAGCAGCGCGAGGACGACCGCCGGTTCACGCAGACCGAGCTCGACGCGCGGGCCGCCGAGCGGGCGCGGGCCTCGTACGAGATCGCCGCCTGCCCCAAGCCCACCATCGGGATGATCAACGGCCTCGCCTACGGCGGCGCCGCGGTGCTGGCCTCGTCGCTCGACATGCGCGTGGGCTGCGAGCACGCGCAGTTCCGCTTCCTGGCCGCGGCCTACGGCCGCATCAACAGCACGTGGACGCTGCCGAACCAGGTCGGCTGGCCGGTGGCCAAGGAGCTGCTCTTCTCCGGGCGGGTCGTCGAGGCCGAGGAGGCGCAGCGCATCGGCCTGCTCAACCACCTGGTGCCGTGCGAGCGGCTGCGCGAGAAGACGATGTGGCTGGCCACCATGATCGCCGGCAACCGCCGCGAGTCGGTGATGGGCGTCAAGGCGCTGCTGCTCCAGGACATGGGCCGCGACCTCGAGGCCCAGTGGGCGAACGAGCGCCACTACACGACGCGGGTGGTGCGGGGGGCGAAGGCGGAGGCGGCCTTCCCGGAGTTCATCGCGCGCAAGGGCCGGCCGCTGTCCTCGTGAGGGCGCGCTCAGGGCGCGCGGCGGGCTTCCAGCGCGGCCAGGCGCTCGCGGATGTCGATGGCCGTCCGCAGCTCCCGGTCCATCCCGTCCATCCGCGTGTCGAGCCGGCGGATCTCGGCGACGAGCTCGGCGCGCATCGCGTCGGTCCGGGTGTTGAGACGGGCGTCGACGCCGTCGAGCTTCTGGTCGAGGCCGCCGAACAGGTGGGTCAGGCGCGCGTCGACGCCGTCGAGCTTCTGGTCGAGGCGTGCGTCACGGATAGCATACACGAGGCGAGGGAGACCGAGATGACACGCGAGACGGGCTTCGGGGACGCGCGACCATGAAGTGTTACTACATTCGTGCCGCCGACGGCAGGACCGTGCTCGAGCCGCGCGAGGTGCCGGACCCGAAGCCCAACCGGGGCGAGCTGCTCGTGCGCGTGCGCGCGGCCTCGCTGAACCGGGGCGAGCTGCTGGCGCGGATCCGGCTGCACAGCGCCGACGTGCCGCATCCCGGCGGCGGCGACTGCGCCGGCGAGGTGGAGGCCGTCGGCGAGGCCGTCACCGGCTTCAGGGTCGGCGACCGCGTGCTGGCCCGCGGCCGCGGCACCTTCGCGGAGCGGGCCACGATCGCCGCCGAGCAGGCCGCGCCGGTCCCGGGCAACCTCACGTGGGAGGAGGCGGCGGCCATCCCGATCGTCGGCGTCACCACCTGGGAGACGCTGTGTCAGTACGGGCGGCTCGAGGCCGGCGAGACCGTGCTCGTCGTCGGCGCCTCCTCCGGCGTCGGCGTCATCGCGGTGCAGGCCGGCAAGTACCTCGGCGCCCGGGTCATCGGCGTGTCACGCTCGGCCGAGAAGCTCGACGCCCTCAAGGGCCTGGGGCTCGACGTCGGTATCCAGGCCAGCGGCAGCGCCTTCGCCGACGCCGTGCTGGAGGCGACCGGCGGCAAGGGCGTGGACCTCGCCGCCGACCTGGTCGGCGGCACCGCGTTCGCGGGCTGTCTCCGCTGCCTGGCGCCGCACGGCCGGCTCGGCATCGTGGGCTACGTCGACCGCCAGCTCACCGCCGAGATCGACCTGGAGGCGGTGCACGGCAAGCGCCTGCAGATCTACGGCGTGTCGAACCTGACGCTGACGCCCGCGCAGCGCGCCGAGGCCATGCGCGGCTTCGTCCGCGACCTGCTGCCCGGCTTCGCCGACGGGCGCATCGTCTCCCTGGTGGACCGCGTCTTTCCCTTCGACGAGCTGCCGGCCGCCAAGGCCTACGTCGAGAGCGACGCGCAGCTGGGCAAGGTGGTCGTGGTCATGGCTTGAGTCCGAGGAAGTCCTTCAGCACCTTTTGCGATGGCCCGTCCCAGGAGCCCGGAGGCGATGCGGGATTCAGGCCTGGCCCCATGATGCCGGCTCTCGCCGGAGGGTGCTCGATGCCATAGAGATGGCCCGCCTCGTGCGAGATGGTGGCCCCCAGGAGCACCCCCATGGCGCCGGTGAGATTCCCTCGCGACCGTCGTGGAATGGCGGATGGCGGGATGGCATTCAGCAGATCCTGAAGGAACGCCCAGCCGCGTAGTCCGTTCACCGGCGCGCAGCCCAGCCAGCCCTCGACATCGCAGTCGGACGCGGTGTTGTAGGCGTACGGAACGACCTCCATGACCTTGACCTTCACCTTCCCCTCGACCGATTTCGGGCTCGGCCCTCCTGCCTCGGCGACGCTGGTCATGGCGTTCACGCTGTGCCAGGCGAGGATCTTGACGTTGTACTGCTGGAAGTTCGCCCGGGTCGTGCCGATGGCGCCGGCCACGACGCCGCCGATGTTCTGGTATCGGGTTGTCGGGTCCTGATGGCCCGCCACCGAGGACGCGTCGACGTGCAGGATGGGAACGCCCTCGCCGGCGACCCCCGGCTGGGCGAGCTGCGCCAGGACGCCGCTGATGCTGACCGAGATCATCGCCTCGGCCAGGCCGAACCCGCCGCTGGGATCGCGCCGGTTGACGGGGTCGTTGAACGCGTACGCGTAGCGGTGCAGCGAGCGCGGCTCCGTCGGCACCGCGGCGACCGGATCCATGGTGGAGAACCGGCCGAGCCGCGGATCGTAGTACCGGGCGCGCAGGTAGTACTGGCCCAGCCGCCCGTCGAGCTGCTCTCCCGCGAAGAGGTACGGATTCGTCGACGAGCCGGCGTGGTCGAGGAGCACGCCGAAGGCGTCGTACGTGTAGCGGTCGGCGACGAGCCCGCCGGGGTCGCTCAGGTGGCGCACGCTGCGTTGCGCGTCGTGGTGGTAGTACGCGCGCGACGCCGCCTGCCGCCGGCGGATGAGGGCGTGGCCGAAGACGTTGTCCGCGACGAGGGCGCCGGTGCCGTCGCGCTCCTCGAGCACCTCGGCGAAGGGCCGGTTCGTGTCGACCAGGTACGTCGTCACGACGCCCGCCGCGACGGATCGGACCCGCACGCCGTCGGCGTCGTAGCCGTACGCCAGGAGGCCGGCCGGCGTCTCGGCCTCGATCAGCCGGTGCTCGGCGTCGTACCGGTACTGGCTGCCGTCCGGCCGGGTCAGGAGGTTGCCGTCGGCGTCGTAGGTGTAGAGGCCGCCGTTCTCGGACAGCAGGCGGTCGTTCGCGTCGTAGGCGTACACCGTCAGCCCCTCGACCGAATCGTCCCTCGTGAGCCGGTTGCCGGCGGCGTCGTACGTGTAGGCGATGGTGCGCTCGCCGGCACCGGGACCGGTGATGCGCTCCTCGACGAGCCGGTAGAGAGCGTCATAGGCGTACGACACCGTGCGCCCGTCGTGCTCGGCGACCTGGAGCCGGTGGCCGATGGGGCCCAGGGTATACGCGAAGGCCGACACGAGGCTGTCGTCCGGCGCCCGGTGCTCGAGCCGCACGGGACGATCGAGCGCATCGTAGGTGCGCTCGGCCCGCAGCCCGCTGGGATAGTCCACGCCGACCAGGTTGCCGACGGCGTCGTAGCGATAGCCGGTGCGGGCGCCGTCCGGCTCCGTCACCGCGGTCAGCCGGTCCATCGCGTCGTAACCGTAGGTCGTGGTGCCGGACGGCACCGTGACCGCCGTCCGGTTGCCCACGGCGTCGTAGGCGTACGAGATCTGCGTGCCGTCCGGGTGGAGCACGGCGGCGAGCTGTCCCACCGTGTCGTAGCGGTACTCGGTGACGCCGCGGGCGTCGGTGGCGCTGAGCCGCTGCCCGCCCGGGCTGTAGGTGAAGGTTACCGCGGCGCCGCCGGGGAACCGCTTGGTGGCCAGGCGATCGGCGGCGTCGTAGGCGTAGTCGATCGTGCGGCCGCTGAAGTCCGTGCGGGCGATCACGTTGCCCGCCGCGTCGTACGCGAAGGTCTCGGACATGCCGAGCGGCAGCGTGCGCCGGGTGACGCGGTGGAAGGCGTCGTACTCCCAGGCGGTGACGCGTCCCGCCGGATCCGTCTGCGACAGGCGGTGGCCCATCTCGTCGTAGGTGTACGAGGTCGTCCTTCCGAGCGCGTCCGTCACCGATGCCAGCCGCCCGCAGGCGTCGTACGTGTATCGCGTGACCAGGCCCGCCTGATCCGTGGTCGAGGTGACGCGCGAGGCGAAGTCATACGTGAAGAGCGTGGTCGTGCCGTCCGGGTGGACGACCTTCGTCCGCCGGTCGTGGGCGTCGTACGCGTAGGCGGTGACGTGGCCGTTGGCGTCCGTCACCGAGGTGAGGTTGCCGACCGCGTCGTACGTGAAGCGCGTGATCCGCCCGGAGGCGTCGGTGGTGGACGTCCGGCGGCCGGCGGCGTCGTACGCATGCGTCGTCGTGCGCCCGAGCGCGTCCGTCTCCGCGATCACCCGGCCCGCCTCGTCGTGGCTGGTCACCGTCGCGCCGCCGTCGGGGCCGATGGTCCGGACGCGCTGGCCCCGCGCGTCGTGGACGTGCGCGATCGTGCGTCCGTCGGGGTCGGTGACGCCGGTCAGACGCCCCTCGGCGTCGTGGGCATAGGTCACCGCGCCGCCGTCCGGATACGTGACCGCCGAGAGGCGTCCCGTCGGCGTGTACGCGTACGTCGTGCGGCGCCCGAGGCGGTCGACGGTCGCGCGCACGTTGCCGGCGGCGTCGAATTCCCGGATCACCGACCCGCCGTCGTGGAACGTCGTCCGGATCGGGCGGCCCTCGGCGTCGTTGGTGTACCGCGTGACGATGGTCTCGCGGGCCCCGGACGGCAGCGTCCGGGCCACCAGCATGCGGACCCGCCGGCCGACCGCGTCGTACTCGTAGCGGATGTCGCCGCCACAGGGCGTCGTCTCGCTCGCCAGCCGGCCGAAGACGTCGTAGGCGAAGGTCCAGATGTTGCCTGCCGGGTCGGTCTTCCGGATCAGGTTGCCCTGGGCGTCGTAAGCGTACCGGCGGACGTGGCCGTCGGCGTCGGTGGTCGAGAGGCGGTTGCCGCGCGCGTCGTAGGTGTGCGTGATGGTCCGGCCCAGCGCGTCGGTGGCGCTGAGCACCTGGCCGCTGGCGTCGTAGGTGTAGGACGTGGCGTGGCCCAGCGGGTCGCGCCTGGTCAGGAGGTTGCCCTGATCGTCGTAGGTCGACACCGTGCTGTTGCCGAGGGCGTCGACGGTGGCGAGAAGCGTGTCGAAGGCTCCGTACGTGAAGGTCATCTCGTGGCCACCGCCGTCCGTGTGACGCACGATGTTGCCGCGCTCGTCGAACTCATAGACCGTCGTGGCGCCGGTGCGGTCGACGAGCGTGCTCCGCCGGGCCGCGAGGTCGTGCGTCATGCCGATGCGATGGCCCTCGGCGTCCTCGGTGACGCGCAGGCGACCCTCGGTGTCGTACTCGGCCCGGAACAGGACCTGGCCCAGCCCGTCCACGATGGCCTGCAGGCGATGGGCGTCGTCGTACCGATGCGTGACGACGGTGCCGGTACGCGAGACGACCGTGGCGAGGTCGCCGACGGCGTCGTACGTGTACCGCAGCGAGTCGCCGCTGGGATCGACGATCCGCGTGATCCGGCCCCGGGCATCGCGCTCGAAGGCGATACTCTTGCCCGAGCTGTGCGCGACGCCGGCGGCGTCGATGGTGAGCGTGTTGCCGTGGGCATCCTGGATCCGCGTGATGCCGGCCGCGACGTCGAGATCGAGCACGCGCCGATCGCGGGTCCGCAGCCGCACCGCGCGCGGGCTGTACACGACGCCGGTGTCCTCGCCGCCGTCGAAGCCCCGCACGTCGTCGCCCGACGTGTAGAGGACCTCCGTGCCACCCAGCGCCTCCAGGGTGGCCCCGGGCGTCGAGCCGTCGAGGAAGACGAATCGGGCCTCGGCCACGCAGCCGCCCACCACCGGCGCGGGGTTCTGGAGGGCGAGCCTGAAGGTGTAGAACTCGCGGTCCGACAGCCAGATCTGGGTGACGTGGAACAGCGTCTCGCGGACCACCTGGCACGGCAGGCCCAGGGGGCCCGCGCTCTCCACGATCTGCCACCCTCGGCCGGGCTCGCGGTTGTTCTGGTAGGCGCCCTGCCGAACGCCGAGGCTCCAGCCGACGCCGAAGTCCCTCGCTTCCGTCACGCGGCTGTCGTAGGTCCTCACGACGCTGATCGGGATACCGGCCAGCGGGACCTGCAGGTCGATGAACGAGAGGCGCGCGTGCCCGACCTTGACGCCGTTGACCTGGACCACGCGCTCGTCCACCGCGAGATTCCCGTTGACGTCCTCGACGACCAGCCGGACCCGGTACAGGCCGTTCTCGAGCAGCGTCGGGTCGAGTCGGCCCAGCACGCCCGTGACCGGGGTCGTTCCCGAGGCGAGCCGGGTGACGCCGCCGCCGTTCACCGGCGTCACGTCGACCACGTAGCGCAGGAAGTTGTCGTCCTCGGCGACGCCCCGGATGTCGGTGGGCAGCCGCAGCACGTCCGTTTCGGAGGGGGCGTCGATCCTCGACACCGGCGGTGTGTCGTCGCCGGCGATGGAGTCGCGGCCGTTGCAGTTCTCGTCGATGCCGTTGCCGGCGACGTCGGCGGCGCCGGGCTGGATCGACGCGCTGGTGTCGTCGCAGTCGCCCTCGTTCCCCGTGACGCCGTCCCCGTCGAGATCCCGCTCGCCGGGCGGCCGGCCGAGCGAGACGACGAGGTCGACCGCGGATCCGGACGGGGCCGGCGCGCCCGCCGGCGGCGCCTGGGCGAGCACGACGCCGAGCGCGGCCTGCGCGTCGTGCCGGCTGGTGACCGCGCCGCGGACGAAGCCGGCGGCCACGATGTCCGTCTCGGCGCCCGGCTGCGTGAGCCCCACCACGTCCGGCACCGTGCCCACCGGCGGCGGGCCGAGCGACACGACGAGCGTCACCGCCGTTCCCGGCGCCGCGAGCGTGCCCGCCGGGGGCTGCTGGCTCATCACGGCACCCGCGGCCACCCCGGCGCTGTGCCGGGTGGTCGTCGCGCCGGCCGCCAGGCCCGCGGCGACGATGGCCGACCGGGCGGCGCTCTCCGGCTGGCCGAGGACGTCGGGCACGGTGACGGCGGCGGCGACCTGGATGGCGTAGGGCTGCAGCGCGTAGAGCCCGCGCACGTCGCGCACCCTGACGACGACGTCGTGGCGCCCGAGCTGAGCGGCCGTAGGCGTCCACTGGATCAGGCCGGAGGCCGGATCGATCGTCATCCCGGCCGGGGCCGTGGCCAGCGAGAACGTCAGGATGTCGCCGCCGTCGGGGTCGGTGGCCAGCGCGGCGTACCGGTACGGCACGGCCGGCGACGCGCTCGTCACCGGGCTCGAGGTGATGCGCGGCGCGGCGTTCTGCGGCCGCACGGCGATGCGCACGGTGGCGGTCTCGGAGGCCAGCGCGCCGTCGCTGGCGCGGTAGGTGAAGGCGTCGGCCAGGTCCGGACTCTCGCCGGGCAGGAAGGCGTTGAGGCGGAAGTGGTTGAGCCCGGGCACGAGCCAGTTCGGCGTCTCCACCGGCGGGATGGCGCCGTGCTCGTCGACGTTGGTGACGTGGTAGCTGTGCTGGTTCCAGATGCGGCGCGTGCGCGCCCACAGGTCGGCCACGTCCTCCAGCACGTGGATGCCGGTGTCGCCGACGCCCGCGCTGCCCAGACGGTCCGACGAGACGACGATCTCGGCGTGGCCGTCGTTGTCGACGTCCACCACGACCGGCTGCTCGGACCAGGTGGCGGACCCGATCCGGAGCCTGGCCAGGAGCACGCCGTCGGCGCCGCGGTACACGCGCAGGAACTGCTCGTCGCGGTAGACCACCTCGACGCTGCCGTCGCCGTCGAAGTCGAATACGGTGGCGCCGGTGGAGTTCGAGCTGCGGTCGCTCACCGCGCTCTTCCAGCGCACGCTTCCGTCGCGCCGGAAGACCACGTAGTTCGTCGCGCCGGCCACGCCGATCTCCGGCACGCCGTCGGCGTCCAGGTCCGCCACCGTCGGCGCGCCGCCCTGGCCGCCGCCGGGCAGCGCGACGGGCGCGTGCGTGGGCGGGTTCCAGATTTCGGCGTCGGTGCCGTCGTGGTTCAGCATGTAGACCTGGCCATTGGCCACGACGACGATCTCCGGGAAGGGGTCGTCGTCGAAGTTGCCGACGGCCACGTAACCGTCCGGCCGATCGGTCCGCCGCCAGACGATGTTCAGCGCGCCGTTCACCAGCCGGTACGCGGTGGGGCCTGCCACCAGCTCGGGGAGGCCGTCGAGGTCGAGGTCGGCGACGGCCGAGATCGCCGAGCGCAGGCCGCTGCCGCCCGTCGTGCCGCCCAGCGTGCGGCCGTCGCCGAGCAGGCGGCCCTGGGCGTCGAAGACGGAGGCGCCGACGACGATCTCGGGCGGCCCGCCGGCATCGAGATTCGCGAGGGCGACGGCGCCGCCGATCAGCGCGCTGGACCCGAGGAAGAACCTCGGCATCGGGTTGGCGTCGCTGAGCCACTTCGGCGCCCCGGTGTGATCGAAAGCGATCAGGTGGTTGCCGTCGCTGTGCACGGCCACGATGTCGGGCAGGCCGTCGCCGTCGATGTCGCCCACGGCCAGCTCCGACCAGGGCGAGACCAGATTCGGGCCGCCGATGGTGAGCAGCTCGCGGCCGTCGTCGCCGCTCACGACCTTGATCTCGCCGGTGAGCTGGTTGTTCGTGCTCTCGACCGGCACGACGATGTCGGGGACGTCGCGGGTGTCGATCACGCCGTCGTGGTTGTCGTCGGTGAGGTTGATCACCATCGGCGTGGAGTGCGCCTCGCGGCCGACCAGCGCGTGGAACTTGCGGGCCATGGCGAACGCGGGCATGTCGACGGCGGCGGTGCCGGTGACGCGGATCTCGGCGAAGCCCGGCGGCGTGAAGGAGGTGGCGCGGCAGCCGGCTGACGTGTAGCGGGCGGTGCGGATGCCGGCGATGCCGGGCACCGGCAGCGTGAACGTGTCGCCGGAGCTGATCGCGCCGAACGGCTCGTTCACCACGCCGCTGTCGAAGAGCACGGTGCCGTCGCCGGCGAGCAGGGTGAAGCTGCCGGAGCAGTCGATCCCGGCCGAGGTGCCGAAGCCGTCGGGCCGCGCCGAGGGATTGCGTGTGAAGATCTCGGTCACGGTCACGTCGACGGGAAACTCCAGCTCCAGGAACTCGCCGGCCGCGAAGCTCGCCGCGTACCAGTTGGTGGCGACGTTGTCGTCGATGACCGCCTCGGCGAGGTTGACGCTCGCCACGCTGCTGGCGCGGGCGGTGGTCGGCAGCAGCTGGCCGAGGTTGGGCTCGACCGCCGCCGCCGCGCGGCGGATGACCGCCGAGCCGATCACCTTGAAGTCGGCGAAGCCCGCCTCGTTGAACGCCGTGATCGTGAAGCGCGCGCGGCGCACGCCGGCAACGCTCGGGACGGTCTGGCGCGCGTCGCGATCGGGCAGCGGCAGCTCGACCACGCCGCTGTTGAAGAGCTCCGCGTCGTGGGCGTCGAAGAGCTGGAAGAAGCCGGCCCTCGCCCGGTGGTCCCCGGCGGCCAGGAACGGGTCGCGATGGCCGAAGATCTGCAGCTCGGCCACGGTGACGTCCGCGGGGAATCGGATCTCCGCGAACGGCGCCACGGCGAAGGGGCTCCGCCAGGACGTGCCGAGATCGTCGTCGGCGGCGAACGCCGAGGCGCTGCCGAACGAGGAGGCGTTCGTCTGGACCACCACGCCGGGGACGCGCGTCGCCAGGTTGACGTTCTGCAGGGTCACGAGGTCGCCGGCGCGAAACGCGTGCGGGGTATAGACGAAGGAGCCGTCCGCTTCGAGCCGCACGGTCCCGTTGCCGGGTAGGGTGATCAGCGTCGCGCGGAGCGGCTGGCCGTCGGCGTCGCCGTCGTTGCCGAGCACGCCGGGGGCGGCGACGCTGAGGGCCTCTCCGAGGCGGACCTCGTAGGCATCGTCGACCGCGACGGGCGCCCGGTTCGCGGCCGAGGACACCTGCACGGCGAACGACTGCTCGGTGAAGAGGCCGCGCTCGTCCTGCACGCGGACGACGACGCTCTGGGAACCGCCCTGGCCATCCGCCGGCGTCCAGTCGATGACCCCCGTCGCCGGGGCGATCGCCATCCCGGCGGGAGCGGTGGTCAGCGAGAACGCCAGGAGCGCGCCGTCGTCGGGGTCGAACGCGCCGACCGCGTAGCGGTAGGGCTGGCCGACCGCGGCCGTCGTCACCGGCTCGGAGAACACGACGGGCGCGCGGCTCGCTCCCGTCGCGCGGACCGTCACCGGGTCGGCCGCGCTCGCGATCCCGAGGTGGTCGCGGACGGTGAGGGTGATGGTGTAGGTGCCGGGCAGATCCGCCGTGAACGACGGCGTCGCCGTGTCGGCGCCCTGCAGGACGGCCGCGCTGGACGCCGGCCGCAGCGCGAAGGCCCACTCGAAGGTGATGGCATCGCCGTCCGGATCGCCCGCGCCGCGCCCGTCGAGCTGCACCCTCGCGCCGGTGGCGACGTCCTGGTCGGCCCCGGCGTCCGCAGCGGGCGGCCGGTTGATGAGCGGCGGCGCCGCCGTGTTGTTGGCGGGGTTCGGATCCGGCTGGTCGCTGCCGGTCATCGTGGCCACCAGGGCGACGGAGCCGGTCGCGTTGACGCGGGCGTTGAAGATCAAACGCGCCAGACCGCTGCCTGTCATGGCGCCGATCGTCCAGTCGCCGGTGGCCGCGTCGTAGGTGCCGACCTGCGGCCCGCCGCCGGTGATCGTGTAGCCCGGCGGGACCGCGAAGCGGGCCTTCACACCGGTCGTGCTGGCAGGTCCGACGTTGCGCACCTCCACGAACAGGCTCACGAGCCGGCCGATCTCCAGGTTGCCGGAGGGGGGATTGAAGAACTCGATGCTGAGGTCGGCGTTCGGGTTCGGCGTGATCGCGGCCACGGCCGTATCGTTCGCGGGATTCGGGTCCGGCTGGTGGTGGCCCACGATGGTGGCCGTCAGGTCGTAGGGGCCGGCGGGGCTCACCTTGAGGGCGAGCGAGAGCCGGCTGAATTGGGCGGCCGACAGCGCACCGACGGTCCAGAGCCCCGTGGTCGGGTCGAACGTTCCGCCACCCAACGTGTCGAATCTCACGATCGTCAGGCCAGCCGGCACCTGCACGCGTGCGACGACGCCGGCGGCGCTCGCCGGCCCGAGGTTGTCGAGCCTGACCAGGGTGCCGATCTCCGAGCCGACCGGCGGCGTCGCCGGCGGCCCGACCTCGAAGAACACCGTGAGGTCCGCGTTGGGGTTCGGGGTGATGCGGGCGCTCGTCGTGTTGTTCCCCGGATTCGGATCCGGGACGCCGCTCGCCGTGATCGCCAGCGTCAGGTCGGCCGGACCTGGCGCGTCGACCCTCACGCCGAGCGAGAGCCGGGTGAAATTCGCCGCAGTCAACGTGTCGACCGTCCACAGCCCGGTGGCCGGGTCGAACGTGCCGACGCCGAGCGCGGTGGACGAGGTAATGGTCAGTCCCGCGGGGACCTGCACCCGCGCGATGACGCCGGTGGCGCTGGCCGGGCCGAGATTGTCGAGCCTGATCAGCATCGACATCACCGAGCCGACCGGCGGCGCCGCGGGCGGGGCGATCTCGAAGAAGATCCGGAGGTCGGCGCCGTCCAGCACCGTCACCGTGACCGTGTCCGCGGCGCTGTCGGCCGTCCCGTCGTTCACGACCAGCCGGACGACGTACGTGCCGTTGACGTCGGCGACGAAGGCCGGGGTCGCGGTGGTCGCGCCGGCCAGCGTGGCCCCGCTGCCCTGCGGCCGCGAGAGCAGCGTCCACGCGAAGGTGAGCGCCGCGCCCTCGGGGTCCGACGACGCGCCCCCGTCGAGGCGGACGGTGGCGCCCCGGGCGACGGTCTGGTCGGGCCCGCCATCCGCGATCGGCGCCTGGTTGGCCGGATGCGCCGTGATCACGGCGGTGTCGGCCGCACTGTCCACCAGGCCGTCGTTCACGATGAGCTGCGCGACGTAGGTGCCGTCGACATCGGGGACGAAGGTCGCCTGCGGCGCGGTCGGATCCTGGAACCCGGCGGCGCTGCCGTCCGGGCGGGTCGTGAACGACCATCGCCAGGTGAGGGCGTCGCCATCGGCGTCCGTGGACGCGCGGCCGTCGAGCGTCACCGCGACGCCGGCGGTGGCCGTCTGGTCCGGGCCGGCATCGGCCACCGGCGGGGAGTTCACGGTGTCGATCTGGACGCGATCGGGGACGCTCTCGAGGGCGCCGTCGCCGACGATCAGCTCCAGCACGTAGCGGCCGGCCACGTCGGCGATGAACGCCGGCCCGGGAGCCGTCGGGTCGGTCAGGTCCGCCGCGCTGCCCGGCGGCCGCTCGACGAAGCGCCAGCGGAACGTGAGTGGATCGCCGTCCACGTCCGCGCCACGCCCGTCGAGGACGACCGTGGCGCCGACGGGGACGGTGCGATCCGGGCCGGCGTCGCCGACGGGACGCGAGTTGAGCGTGGAGATCAGCACCGCGTCGGCCGCGCCGTCCACGCGGCCGTCGTTGACGACCAGCTCGGCGACGTAGGCGCCGGCCCGATCGACGAGGAAGGTGGGCCGCAGCGCGGTGACGTCGGACAGCGCCGCGGCGCTGTCGGGCGGCACCGCCGTCAGACGCCACCTGAAGGTCAGGGAGTCGCCGTCGGGGTCGGTGGAGCCGCTGCCGTCGAGCTGAACGAGCGTGCCGACGGTCACCGTCCGGTCGAGACCGGCGATGGCGGTGGGCGGACGGTTGGCCTCGGCGAAGGTGACGGTCCAGACGAGGTCGGCCGGGTCGAACAGGACGGTGCGGTCCTGGCGGATCGTGAAGGTGTCGAGGCTGCCCACCGTGGCGCCGGGCGGGACGTCGCCGAAGTCGAGGCTGCCGTCCACCACGACGGTGGCCGGCGACAGGCTGGTCAGCGAGGCCCGGACGCCCGACAGCGCGCCCGCCAGGGGATTGGTCAGCCGCGCGGTATAGGTGAACTCGGAGACCGTGCGCGTGATCCGCGCGCTGCCGACCAGCGTGTAGTCGCCGACGGTCGGCTCCGGTTGCCCCTCCGCGCGCCCCGCCAGGGCGCCGGCGAGCAGCGCGAGGCACGCGGCGGCGAGCCCCAGGCGTCGCGGGCGTCTCAGCACGTCACGCGCGGTTCGCGAGGCCCCGCGCTCGCCCGCCGACCCGGCGTGTCAGGGCCGCGCCCGCCAGCGTGCCGGCGCCGAGCAGCAGCCCGGTCGCGGGCACCGCCACGGCGACGTCGCCCGGCTGGTGCGGCGTGGTGAACCCCTCGGCGAGCGTCCCGAGGAAGACGCCGACCTCGTCGAACGCCACGATCTCGAACGGCTGGACGCCGGGCGTCGATCCGGCGCCGCCGAGCCAGACGAACGTCACCGTGAAGAGCCCGGCCAGGGAGGCCCCGTCCTCGAGCGCGAGGGCCGAGTAGCGGCCATCGTCGGGCAGGAGCGGATCGGGCTGCAGCGCGACGATGTCCCAGCCGGGCACCGCCGGCGGCAGGTCCTCGAGCGCCCGGTACGAATCAGGATCGAACAGCGTCTCGAAGGCCACGAGCGCGGCCGGGCTGAACTCGCTGACCCGATAGGTGTAGCGCCACAGATCCGCGCCCGGCGTCGTGTCGGTCAGATCCGTGGCCTCGAAGGTGATGACGGCGGCATGCGCCGTGCTCGTGCCGACCCCCGCGCCCAGGAGCGCCGCCACCAGGAATGCCCCGATCGCCCTTGCCATGCGAGCCACCTCCGGCCGGAGTTCGGCGGCGCTACGTCGCGGCATCGCCGTCGCTGCGCACCATGTCGCGGATCGCGGCGCCGAGGGCCGCCAGGCCCTCGAAGCGCCGGCGCTCGCCCGTGCGCACGTGACGGATGAGTCCCGCCAGGTCGCCCGCCACGTCGCTGGCGACCTGGACGACGAACGTCTCGGGCCTGCGTCCGATGTCGCCGTCCACGGCCGATGGTTCCTCCCGTGACTCCCCGTGCGCCGCCGTCCGGGGCCAGTCCACTGCGGCCGCGTGAAACGGCCGTGAAAAGGTGCGCCGACCGGCCACCGCCCATCCGTAAAGTCGGCCGACACTCGCCCGCCCATGGCCCGGCGCGCGCCAGTCGTGCTAACGTCCCCCTGCTCGACCGGACGGCATGACTCGACTCCACCTCGAGCTGCTCGGCGGATTCTCCGCTCGCCTGGACGGCGGCCGGCCGTGTAGCCTGCCCACGCGAAAGGCCCAGGCGCTGCTCGCCTACCTGGCGCTGCCGGCCGGTCAGTACCACTCCCGGGACAAGCTCACGGCGCTGCTGTGGGGAGACACGGCGGAGGTCCAGGCGCGGCAGAGCTTCCGTCAGGCGCTGGCGGCGATCAGGCGCGCGATCGGCGATGGCGAGCGCGACGTGCTCCTCGTCCGCGGCGACACCGTCGCGCTCGGCGCCGCCGGCGCCGTCGTCGACGTGGCGGCCTTCGAGGCCTCGCTCGCGCACGGTTCGGCGGCCGCGCTCGCCCAGGCGGCGGCGCTCTACAAGGGCGACCTCCTCGACGGCTTCGCCCTCGACGAGGCGGCGTTCGACGAATGGCGTGTCGTGGAGCGCGAGCGGCTGCACGATCTCGCCCTCGACGGTCTCGCCCGGCTGCTCCGGATCCACGTCGACGGCGGCCAGGTCGAGGAGGCGATCTCGATCGGCCGGCGGCTCCTGGCGCTCGACCCCCTGCAGGAGGCCGTCCACCGCGCGGTGATGCGGCTGCTCCTCCGCCAGGGACGCCGCGGGGCGGCGTTGCGCCAGTACCAGGAGTGCGTCGCGTCGCTCCAGCGGGAGCTCGGCGCCGAGCCCGAGGAGGAGACGCGGGCGCTCTATCGCGAGATCCTGCGCGGGGCCCCCGCCGATCGTGAGGGCGCGCGGCTCGCCGCTACCGCGGGCGCGGCGGCACCGGAGCGACCCGCGGTCCCGGCAGCCGACGGCCCCACGGTCGGACGTCTCGCCGAGCTCGAGACCCTCCGGACGCTGCTGGACAGCACGGCGGACGACGGCGCGCGCGTCGTCCTCGTCAGCGGCGAGGCGGGGATCGGCAAGACCCGGCTCATCCGTGACTTCACGGTCGAGGCCGGCGCCCGGGGCAGGGCGGTGCTCACCGGGTGGTGCCACGAGACCGAGCAGCCCTTGCCGTTCCGCCCGTGGATCGACGCGCTCCGCGGACCCGGCGGGAGCGTCGCGCCACGCGTCCCCGCCCCGATGAGCGCGGCGTCCCGGGCCTGGCTGGCCCGGCTCTTTCCCGAGCTCGCCGGACCAGGCCCGCCACAGGCCACCACGGCCGACGAGCACGGCGCGCTGTTCGAGGCCCTCGGGGAGGTGATCGAGCAGCTCGGCGCGCAGGCGCCGCTGGTCGTCGTGCTCGAGGACCTGCACTGGGCCGATGCCATGAGCGTGCGGCTGCTGGCGTTCCTCGGGCGGCGACTCGGGCGCTGCCCCGTGTTCATCGTGGCGAGCATGCGCTCGGAGGACACGGCCGAGCCGCAGCTCCTCGGGCGGGCCCTCGGCGAGCTGCGGTCGGCGGGCGTGCTGGCGGAGATCCATCTGACCCCGCTGAGCCGCGAGGACACGCTGGCGCTCGCGCGCGCGCTCGTCCGCTCGACGCCACGAACCCTGGCCTCGATCGAGGCGAAGGCCGACGCGCTGTGGTCGCTCAGCGAGGGCAATCCGTTCGTCGTCGTCGAGATCGTGCGGGCGGCCAGCGAGGCCGGAGCCGATGCGCGCCGGGATCGGTTCTCGATCCCGCCGAGCATTCGCGCATCGGTGCTGGAGCGTCTGGCCCGGCTCTCCGAGCCGGCGCGCTGCCTCGCCGCCGCCGCCGCCATCATCGGCCGGCCGGCCTCGTTCGGCCTGCTGGCGACGAGCACCGGGCTCGGCGACCTGGGCGCGGCCGGCGCCGTGGAGGAACTGGTCCGCCGGCGCGTGCTGGAGACGGCGGGCGATCGCCTGACCCTGTGCCACGACCGCCTGCGCCAGGTCATCCACGACGACCTGCTGCCGGCGCGCCGCATCGCCGTGCACGCGGCGGTGGCGCGCGCGCTGGAGACGCTGCACGCCGGCCGGCTCGACGAGGCGGCGGACGAGCTCGGCCGTCACTTCCTGCGCGCCCGGGAGCCGGAGAAGGCGCTCACGTACCTCGAGCGGTTCGCCGAGATCGCGGCCCGGCGCTACGCCCTGGACGCCGCCATCGACGCGCTCCGCCAGGCCGCGGAGGCCGTCGACGCGTTGCCCGAGCCCGCGCGTGACCGGCGCCGGCTGGAGCTGGCCCTGCGCCAGGCCTTCGTGCTCTCGCTGGCCGGTCGCCACGACGAGGCGCTGGCGCTGCTGCAGGCCCGCGCGGCGGTGCAGCGACGGGTGGCCGATCCGGCCCTCGCCTCGGATTACCACTTTCGCCTGGCCATCCATCTCCAGTGGTTCGGGCGGTACGTGGACGGTCGCCTCGCCGCCGAGGCGGCGGTGCGCGCGGCCGAGCGCGCGGGTGATCCCGCACGCCAGGGCAAGGCCCTCTACGCCCTGTCGCTCATGAGCATCGCGACGGGCGCCATCTCCGACGCGCTCGCCCAGGCCACCAGCGCGGCGCGACTGCTGGCCGGCGATGCCACCCGTCACTGGCAGGGCCTCAACTACTGGAGCCTCACCTGGGCCAACCTCGTCTGCGGGCGGCTGGAGGCCGCGCTGAAGAGCGCCAGCGAGTGCCTCGCCCTCGCCGAGACGACCGGGGACCGGCGGCTCCGCGCCATGGGCGCCTACATCGAGGCGCTCGTCCACGTGGCGTACGGCGACACCGCGGCGGCGCACGCGTCCGCGACCGCCGCGATGGAGGCGGCCGCCGACCCGATCGCCACCAGCGTGGCCCTCCTCGCGCTGGGCTTCGCGCGCCTGGCCGCGGCCCAGGCGGCGAGCGCGATCGAGGCCTTTCGCGGGGTGTTCGACAGCCGCCCGGCCAGCGTCACACGGCTCCGCGCCCTCGGCGGTCTGGCCGAGGCGCACCTGCTCCTCGGCCAGCTGGACGCCGCCGCCGGGGCGAGCGACGAGGTCCTCGCTGGCGCGCAGGCGGAGGGCGCGCCGTTCCTCGTCGGCTGGGCGCAGCGTACGGGAGGGCGGATCGCCCTCGCGGCGGGGGACGCCGCACGCGCGGCGGAGGGGCTGGCGCGCGCGGTCGACACGCTGCTGTCCGGCGAGGCGCACTTCGAGGCGGCCCTGACCAGGCTCGACCTGGCCCGGGCCCTCGCGGCGCAGGGCGCGACCGAGCCGGCGCAGCGGCAGATCGAGCGGGCGCTGCGCGTCTTCGGCGATGCCGGCGCGCACCGCCGCGAGCTGGAGGCCCGGACCCTGGCGTGCTCGCTCGGCCTGGCGGCGCCGGCCGCGCCGGCGCGGCCGGCCCGCGGCTAGGCGTCAGGGCCCGTCGGCGCTCCCTCGAACGGCCGCCCGAACCGTTCGCGGTGGACGATCTCGCGCAGGGGCTTGCGCTGCTTCTGGCCGCGCCCGACCGGCCGGGCGGGATAGCCGAACGGGACGATCGCCACCACGTCGAGGCTCGCGGGCGCCTCCACGAGCGCCCGCACCTCGTCCATGCCGGCGAACCCCACCCAGTTGGAGCCCACGCCCTCGGCCCACGCGGCCAGCATCATGGACTGGATGGCGCGGCTCGCGTCGGACAGCGCGAACCGGCTGCGCTTCTCCACGGCGACCACGATGGCCAGCGCCGCCTGGGCCACGTAGGGCCCGCTGCGCGCCAGGCGCCCGAGGCGGCGCAGCGTCTCGCGGTCCTGCACGACGACGAAGTGCCACGGCTGGGCATTCATCCCGCTGCCCGTGAGCCGCCCGGCCTCCACGAGGCGCCGCACCGTGGCCTCGGGCACGGCGCGGTCCTGATACTGCCGCACCGCCAGCAGCGTCCGGATCGCCTCGAAGACCTCCATCAGGGCGCGCGCCGGGCCTCGAGCGCGGCGAGGCGCTCGCGTACGTCGAGGGCCGTCCGCAGCTCGCGGTCCAGGCCGCCGGTTCGCGGGTCGGGCGCGACGACGTCCTGAAACGCCTTCTCGATCCGGTCGCAGGCGCCCACGCGGCGCATTCGAGCAGACGGCAACGGGGCGGACGACGCCACGGATCGCGTACTCACCGGGGCACCAGGTCCTTGAACTTCGGCATCACCTCGCGCGCCAGCAGCTCCATCGAGTGATGCCAGGCCTTCGGGTTCTCGACGTAGTCGAAGCAGAAGAGCAGCAGCGTGCCGAATCCGCCGACCTCTTCGTAGATGGCGTGCAGCTTGTCGATGACCGTGGCCGGGGAGCCGACCAGCCAGTTGTGCCTGGCGCAGTACTCCGGCGTCACGTCCGAGTCCGGCACGTCCGGCGAGTGCTTGAGGAACTCCGTGAACTGGAAGGACGCCAGCAGCGGCAGGAAGTACTCGCGCATCTGCCGGCCCATCATGCCGCCCACCGACAGCCGCATGGCCTCGGCGTCGGTGTCGGCGACGAAGACCTCCCGCACGAGACGCCAGTCGGCCCGCCGGGGCGTGCGGCCGCTGCGCGCGGCGCCGATCTCCACGGACTCCCAGTGGCTGCCCACGTACGTGGGGTTCAGGTTCAGGCTCATGGGCCAGAAGCCGCGCTCGCCGGCGAGCTTCAGCGTGTCGGAGCCCTTGCTGACGCCGGCGACGCCGATGGGCGGATGCGGCTTCTGGAACGGCACGATGTGCGGCTTGAGGGTGCCGAGCATCGTGCCGGTCTTGGTGACGTGCCAGTACTTGCCCTTGTGGTCGAACTCCGGCTCGTCGCTCCAGAGGCGCAGGACGATGTCGAGGGCCTCCCGCGTCATCTCGCGGTGCTGGCCGGCGTTGCCGTCCACGTTGAACATGGCCCAGTCGCTCGGCAGGCCGCTCGCGGCCACGCCGAAGTTGAGCCGGCCCTGCGCCAGGTGATCGAGCATGGCCACCCGGTTGGCCAGCTCGGCGGGATGGTGGTAGGGCATGAGGAACCCGCCGGGGCCGATCCGCATGCGCTCCGTCTGCATGAGGGCCTGGGCCACGATCAGGTCGGGCGCCGGGTGCGGCTCCCAGGGCGCCGTGTGGTGCTCGCCGATCCAGGCCTCGCTGAAGCCGAGCTCGTCGGCCCAGCGCAGCTGCTGCAGGTCCCACTGGTGGCCATCGTAGAGGCTGCGCTCGGGCGGGTGGGAGGGCATCGTGAACAGTCCGTAGTCCATGCCGGACCTCCGTCGCGGGAGTGCGGCTCCCGTGCGCGGATTCTACGCCCGTTCCCCGGCCGCGGCCGCCACGGCGACCCCGGCCGCCTCCGCTTCGCCGTCCGCCCGCATCTCCGTGGCCGACCTCTTGCCATAGCGACGCGCGCCCGGCGCGGCGGTGAGGCCGGCGTCTGGCCCCGGCCGAGTCGCCGCCGCCGGCCGCGACGACCGCCGACGGCCGCGACCGAGCCCGGTTGCGCTACACTGCCGGCGCCGGGCCGTCGCCCGGCGACGTCCCCGCCGCTCGTCCAGGCGCCGGCCGGGAGAAGGAGCGCGTCATGAAGGCTGCGGTGTTCCACGGTCCCCACAAGGAGCTGACGATCGAGCAGGTCGACATCGCCGGACCCATCGGGCGCGAGGTGCTGGTGCGCACGGTGGCCAGCGGCGTCTGCCACAGCGACCTGCACTTCATCGAGGGCCTCTATCCGTTCCCGGCGCCGGCCATCCTCGGGCACGAGGCCGCGGGCATCGTGGAGGCGGTCGGCCCGCACGTCACCGAGTTCGCGCCGGGCGACCACGTGATCGCCTGTCTGTCCGTGTTCTGCGGCCACTGCGAGTACTGCCTGACGGGGCGGACGCATCTCTGCCAGAGCCGGCCCGTGCGCGCGGCCGGCGAGCCGCCGAAGCTCTCGTGGCAGGGCACGCCCGTGAACCAGTTCGCCAACCTGTCGGCCTACGCCGAGCGGATGCTGGTGCACGAGAGCGGGCTCGTGAAGGTCCGCGACGACATGCCGCTCGACCGCGCCGCGCTGATCGGCTGCGGCGTCACCACCGGCGTCGGCGCCGTGCTCAACACCGCGCGCGTCGAGGCCGGCAGCACGGTGGCGGTGTACGGGGCGGGCGGGGTGGGCCTGGCCGCGATCCAGGGCGCCGTCATCGCCGGCGCGCGGATGATCGTCGCCGTCGACGTGGTGGCGCACAAGCTGGAGACGGCCCGCGCGCTCGGCGCCACGCACGCGGTGGACGCCTCGAAGGACGACCCCGTCAAGGCCATCCGCCAGCTCACCGGGCTCGGCGTCGACTACGCCTTCGAGGCCATCGGTCTCAAGAAGGCCGCCGAGCAGGCGTTCGACTGCCTGCGGCCCGGCGGCACCGCGACCATCGTGGGCATGATCCCGGTCGGCCAGAAGATCGAGCTCGACGGCCCGGCGTTCCTGCGCGAGAAGAAGGTCCAGGGCTGCAGCATGGGATCGAACCGGTTCAAGGTCGACATGCCGCGCTACGTGGAGCTCTACCGCCAGGGGCGGCTCAGGCTCGACGAGATGATCACGCGGCGCGGCCGCCTGGAGGACGTCAACGAGGCCTTCCGGGCCATGAAGGCCGGCGAGGTGGCGCGCACCGTCCTGATGTTCGAGTGAGAGGCCGTGAAGACATCGGTGACCGGGAGCGCCACGGCTCGGCCGGGGCGCTCTTGAGCCAGCCGGGGGAGCATGGGGGGCGCCCGGAGCCCCCCATGTCCTGAGATGGCCGCGTACGTCCTCGTCCACGGCGCGTACCAGGGCGGCTGGATCTGGAAGCCCGTGGCCACGCGGCTGCGCGCCGCCGGCCACCTGGTGCTGGCGCCGAGCCTGGACGGCTGCGCCGAGCGCCGGCACGCCGTGCGCCCGGGGATCACGGTGGGCAGCCACGCGCGCGAGGTCGCCGACCTGCTGTTCTGCGAGGACCTGAGCGACGTCGTCCTCGTGGGCACGAGCAGCGGCGGCATGGTCGTCGTCAAGGCGGCCGAGCTCGCCCGCGAGCGGATCGCCCGGCTCGTCTTCGTCGACGCCCTCGCGCTGCTGCCCGGCGAGCGGGTGGGCGAGATCGTGAGCCGGACGACGCCGAACGACGTCACCGAGGCGACGACGTTCCCGACCCGCGCGGACGTCGAGGGCCGCCTGTTCCGGGACCTCGACGACCGGACGCGCGCCTGGGCCCTGGCCCGCATCACGCCCCATCCCGTGGCCGCGCTCGAGGCGCCGATGGAGGCGACCACGTTCTGGGACCGGCCGTGGACGGCCACGGTGATCCGCTGCCGGCGCGCGGCGAATCCCCCCGAGGCCCACCAGCGGCGCACCGCCGAGCTGCTGAAGGCCGCCTGGCACGAGCTCGACACCGGGCACTACCCGATGCTGAGCGAGCCCGACCGGCTGGCGAGCCTGCTGCAGGCCTAGCCGGGCCGATGGACGTCGCCTGCTACGCGCTCGCCTCGGCGCCGGGCACGCTCCGCCTCTGGGTGGGGGCGCGCGATGCCACGTCGGCGCCCGCCGTCGACGGCTGGCGCGTCGACGGGGCGCCGACGGCCGCGGTCACCGCGATCCGGCCGATGCAGAGCGTCCGCCAGGGCGCGCTGCTCAGGGGCGACCCGCCGCGGGCGTTCTCCGGCCTGTACGAGCTCGCCGGCATCGCCGGGCGCGGGCCGTTCATCGTCGAGGCGACCGTCGGCGGCCAGCCGGTCCGGGCGTCGGTCAGGGCCCTGCCCGCGGCCCTGGCGCTCGACGGCGAGCCGCTGACCGTCGTGCTCGTCTCCTGCTACCACCACAGCACGGACGGCGGCCTGTACGGCGAGGCGCTGCCGCGCATCGCGCGCGGCATCAACGCGCCGGATCTCTGCGTCTTCATGGGCGATCAGGTCTACCTCGACCTGCCCACGCTCATGGACTTCCAGGACGATCCGGCGTGGCTCGGCGAGCGGTTCGAGCAGGACTACGCGCGCAACTGGTTCACCGGCGCCTTCGCGCGCGGCCTCGGCGTGGCGCCGGCCGTGTTCGTCCCCGACGATCACGAGTACTGGAACAACTTTCCCCAGCCGAGCCCGTTCATCGAGAACACCTGGACGGACACCGGCCGCGACCACTGGCGCGAGGCGGCGCGCGCGCTCTACCGGGGCTTCCAGGGCGAGCCGGGCGAGCCGCTCGTGCTCGACGTGGAGCCGCTCTCGTTCCTGCTGCTCGACAGCCGGGCCGATCGCGACGCGGCCCTGACGCGCCTGCTGGGTCCGGACGCGAGCCAGGCGCTCGGCGACTGGGCGGCCCGGGTCGCCGGGGATGCGCGCTTCGCGGCCGGCGTGCTGGTCACGGGACAGTCGCTGCTGCAGGACGCCGTCGGCGGCGTGAAGGGGTCCATCGGCGACTACGCGCTGGCCGACCACGAGCCGGCCTACAGGGAGCTGCTGCAGGCGCTCACGCGCGTGAGCGAGGCCGGCAAGCCCGTCCTGCTCCTCACCGGCGACGTGCACTGGGGGCGGGTGAGCAGCGTCCGCGACCGGCAGCGCGACGCCGTCGTCTTCCACGAGGTGATCGCCTCGCCGTCGAGCCTGGTCGCCACCATCGGGGCCGACCAGGTGAAGGACGTCATCGGGGCCGTCAAGGACTGGTTCGGCTCCCGCGATCCGTGGCCGCGCCACGGCGGCGCCCAGGCGCCGCCGTCGCACCTGCCGCACTCCGGCCAGCGCTTCCGGACCGCGGCCGGCTGGCGCGGCCACCGGGGCAACCAGGTCGCCGTGCTGCGCATGACCCGGCGCGCCGCCGGGATCGACGTGGAGTACACGTTGCATCCGCTCGTCGCGGGCCTCGCCGGCGACGTGCCGCCCACCAGCGGCCGCCTCGAGCTCCGGCGCACGGCCTAGGTGCCTGCCCGCGGAAGGGTTCCGGAGGAGACGAGATGATCACGTCCGCCGTGTCGCGCGAGTCCAGCCCCAACCGCAACTTCACCGAGGTCAAGCGGCAGCGCGGCGAGGACAACCTCGCGTGGCTCGCGCGGCTGCTGCGCCGGTACACGCCCAGGGGCGTCGTCATGCTGATGGTGGGCGGCACCGACCGGCTGTCCTTCCGGCTCCGGGTCGCCCAGGCCCACCTGCGGCACGACATGACGCCGAGCTCGTGGTCGCACGTGGCGCTCGTGGTCGACCCGAACCCCGCCGACCCGGGCCGCTCGCGGCTCACCGAGATCTCGCTCGCTCCGCGGGGCGGCTTCGGCTGGGCGCCCGAGCGCAACGCCGTCCAGGAGCGGGTGCCGCTCGGCCGCTACGCGGACGCCGCGCAGTACCCCAACATCGCCGTCGTGGACCTGCCGCCCGCGCTGCCGGCCGCCGCGGAGGACGAGGCCCCGCCGTCGGAGCAGACCGCGCGCGCCGAGCAGCGAAAGGCCGTCGGCGCCGCGCTCGAGCGCTTCAAGGCGTCGCGGGGCACGCTCGACTGCTGCGAGCTGGTGCTGCAGTGGCTCGGCTTCGCGTGGGGCGCCGGGCAGGTGCCGAACCCGCTGCTCGCGGGCCGGGGCATCCCCTCGGCCGTCCTCGTCGAGAGCCTGGCCGCCGCCACGGGGTTCGACCTCACGCCCAGCGTCGACAGCCGGTCGACGTGTCCGGAAGCCGTGTGGCAGGCGGCCAAGTGGTGGCACGGACTGCACGAGAAGGTCGCGACGCGGAGCCTGACCGGCGCGTACTGCGTGGACCACACGCTGGTCACGTAGATCGCCGGAAGGGTCTCGACGGCCCCCCCGAGACCTCCCCAGGACGGGGTCGCGGCGGCGAAGCCGCCGCTCGAATCGTGCGCCCGGCGCGCGCCGGTGGTGCGGGACGGTCGGCGTAGCCGCCGCCGGCCCGCGGGCGGCCGCCCCCCGCGGCACCGTCTCGCCGACGGCGCCGAACGCTGTTACAGTCACTGCCGATCGCGCGCCCGCCGGCGCGCTCGAAAGGACGGGTCATGGCCACGATCACCGGGTCCGAGGTGCTGGCGCAGGCGCTCAGGTCGCAGGGCGTGGACACGATGTTCTATTTGATGGGCGGGCCCATGCTCGAGACGGAGGCGGCCTGCATCCAGCTCGGCATCCGGGCCATCGATCACCGGCACGAGCAGGCGGCGGCGCTGGCCGCCCACGCGTGGACGCGGCTGACGCGGCGCCCGGGCGTGTGCATGGGCTGCTCGGGGCCAGGCACGACGAACCTGGTGACCGGCGTCGCCAACGCCTTCACGGACTGCGCGCCCCTGGTGGCCATCGGCGGCTCGAGCCCGCGCGTGTACCTCGGCATGGAGGCCTTCCAGGAGATCGACCAGGTCGCCGTCATGCGGCCGATCACCAAGTGGGCCGAGCGCATCTACGACGCCCGGCGCATCCCCGACGTGGTGGCCACGGCGTTCCGCCAGGCGACGTCGGGCCGGCCCGGGCCCGTGTACATCGACATGCCCGGCGACATCCTCGGCGAGAAGGTCGAGGAGGACAAGGTCGTCTATCCGCCCGCGTGGCGGCCGGCGCCGCGCACGCTCGGCGATCCCGGCGCCGTGCAGGAGGCCATCGCCCTCCTGGCGCGCGCCGAGCGTCCCGTCGTCATCGCCGGCAGCGGCGTGTGGTGGTCGGACGGCGCCGCCGCGCTGCGGGCGTTCGTCGAGGCGACCGGCATCCCGTTCTACACCAAGCCGATCTCGCGCGGCCTCATCCCCGAGGACCACGCGCTGTCCTTCCTGAACGCGCGCAGCACGGCCTTCAGCGAGGCCGACGTGCTCCTCGCCGTGGGCACCCGCTTCGACTGGGTCATCCAGTTCGGCCGGCCGCCGCGCTTCGCCGCCGAGACGAAGGTGATCCACGTCGACGTGAACCCCGCCCAGCTCGGCCACAACCGCGCGGTCGACGTGCCGATCGCCGGCGACGCGCGGGCGGTGCTCGAGCAGCTGCGCGCGGAGGCCGAGGGGCGGGTCGACCCGCGCCGCTACGCGGCCTGGGTGGGCCGGCTGCGGACGCTCGACGGCGAGAAGGCCTCGGATGCCGACAAGGCCATGAGCAGCGACAACGTGCCGATCCACCCGCTGCGCCTCTGCAAGGAGGTGCGCGACTTCCTGCGGCGCGACGCCATCCTGGTCGTCGACGGCCAGGAGATCCTCAACTACGGCCGGCAGGCCATCCCCACCTACATGCCCGGCCACCGGCTCAACTCCGGCGCCTTCGGCTGCATGGGCGTCGGCCTGCCCTTCGGCCTGGGCGCCAAGGTGGCCAGGCCCGACGCGCAGGTCGTGGTGCTCCACGGCGACGGCTCCTACGGCATCAACGCCATGGAGATCGACACGGCGGTGCGCCACAAGATCCCCGTGGTCGTCGTCATCAGCAACAACGGGGGCTGGACGGCCGACACGCCGTGGGCGCGGCCGCTGCCCAAGCCCGGCCGCCGGCTGGGCCACACCCGCTACGACAAGGTCGCGCAGGATTTCGGCGCGCACGGCGAGTACGTCGAGAAGCCCCACGAGATCCGCCCGGCGCTGGAGCGCGCGTGGGCCTCGGGCAAGCCCGCCGTCGTCAACGTCATCACCGACGACAAGGCGCGCGCGCAGACGGTGCGCTTCTCCGCGTACACGACGTAGCCCGGCTCCGGGAGCGGCGGGCCGGTTGGCCACCTCCCGCCGGGTGAGTCGGCGGCGCCGGACTCGCGCGCCGGCGCCCCATGGCGTGAGGCGGCGACATCCCGGTGGGGCGGCGCCGCGCCGACGAGCGGCCGACCGGTCCGGCGGCTGCCCGGGCAGCGACGGCAGGCGGGGAGGCCGGCCGCTCCGCCGACGCCGGGCAGATCGACGGCGCCGCCGCGAGGATTTGGGAGATGGGGGGCCTCGGCCTGCTGCTGGCCAACGCCTTCCTGGCCGCCCTCTTCTGGCTGCTCACCGACTGGGGCTGGCTGCCCACGGACAGCGTCGCCCCGATCTCCTGGATCGGCCTCGTGAGCGTCGCCGCGATCCTCGCCGTCGGCATGTCGTGGTCGCGCCTGCGCCGGCTCCGGCGTTCCCGGGCCGCGTGAGGGCGGGCCACCGGGGGTAGAATCGGGCGCGAGGACACCCCATGGACATCGCGATCCCGATCTTCGACGGCATCACGGCGCTGGACGCGATCGGCCCCTACGAGGTCCTGTCGCGCCTGCCCGGCTACCGGGCGCGTTTCGTGGCCCTGGCGCCGGGCGCCTACCGGACCGACAACAAGATGCTGGCGCTGGTGGCCGACGACGACCTCGCCGCCGTCCCGCGCCCCGAGATCGTCCTGGTGCCCGGCGGCTTCGGCACCCGCGCGCTCATGAGCGAGCCGCGCATCCTCGACTGGATCCGCACGGCGCACGCGACCAGCCAGTGGACCACCTCGGTGTGCACGGGGTCGCTGCTGCTGGCCGCGGCCGGGGTGCTGCGCGGCCTCGAGGCGACCACGCACTGGATGTCACTCGACCGGCTGGCCGAGTTCGGCGCGCGGCCGGTGCCGCGGCGCGTGGTCGAGCAGGGCAAGGTGATCACCGCGGCCGGCGTGTCGTCGGGCATCGACATGGCGCTCACGCTGGCGGCCCGGATCGCCGGCGACGAGGTGGCCCAGGCCATCCAGCTCGGCATCGAGTACGATCCCCAGCCGCCGTTCACGGCCGGCTCGCCGCGGACGGCGCCGCCCGCGATCGTCGAGCGCGTGCGCGAGCGGATGCGGGCGCGACTGGCGGCCTCCGCGGGCGGCCGGTCGTGAGCGAGCGCGAAGCCGCGTTCGTCGCCAGCCTCGACGCGCGCGTGGCGCAGATCCTCGAGGCGTGCTCGCGCTGCGGCCGGTGCGTGGAGGTCTGTCCCACGGCCGGGCCGGCGGGCATCGACACCGCGGATCCCGCCTCGATCGTGGCCGAGGTCCTCGACGTGCTCCGCGGGCGGGGCCGGCCCGACGGCCGCGGGGCGCGCTGGGCCGAGACCTGCACGGGCTCGGGCCGCTGCATCGGCGCCTGCGAGGACGGCGTCAACCCGCGCTTCATGCTGGCCATGGCGCGCGTGCGGCTCAACGAGCGCACGGCCGAGAGCGAGCGGCAGGCCACCGGGCAGAAGGCCTTCCACGCGATGTCGCAGGGCGTGCGCGTGCTGTCGCGGCTGCAGCTGCCGGCGGCGTTCGTCGGCGACGCCACGCGCTCGGCCCGCGCGGCGCCCCGCGCGCCCGCGGACGTCGTGATGTACCTGGGCTGCAACGTGCTCAAGACCCCCCACATCGCCATGCTGTGCCTGGACGTGCTCGACCGCATCGGCACCCGCTACACGGTGCTCGGCGGCCCCGCCAACTGCTGCGGGGTGATCCAGTTCCGCGCCGGCGACACGCGCACGGCCGGGCGCGTCGGCGGCAACACCGTGGCCGGCTTCGCGGGCACCGGTATCCCGCGGGTGCTCACCTGGTGTCCCACCTGCAACATCCAGCTCGGCGAGATCGTGATGCCGTCCACGAACCCGGGCTTCGCGCTCGAGCACGTGGTCCCGTACATCGCCGACCGCCTCGACCGGCTGCGGCCGCACCTGGTCCACCCGGTGCCGCGGCGCGTGGCGCTGCACGAGCACCCCGGCGTGGCCGGGGTCACCGAGGGCGTGGTGAAGATCCTGGGCGCCATCCCCGGGCTCGAGCTGGTCGACCTGGGCCAGCCGCGCGTCGGCTACATGTGTAACTCGCTGGCGCCGGTGGCCGACTACAAGCGCGCGCTGCACGCCCGCGAGCTCGGCGCCGCCGAGGCCGCCGGCGTCGACGGCCTGGTGGGCATCTACCACGCCTGCCATCGCGAGCTCTGCGCCCACGAGCGCGACTACCCGTTCCGGATCGTGAACTTCCTGGAGCTGGTCGGCGAGGCCATGGGCGTCGAGCGCCGGGACCTCTTCAAGCAGTGGAAGGTCATGCAGGACGTCGACCGCGTGCTGGCCGAGGTGGCCGCCGACGCCGCCGCCGCCGGGCTCGACGCCGAGGCCGTGCGCGCGGTCATGGTCGCCTCCATCACCGGCGAGCAGCCGCTGCCCCTCGGCCAGCGCCGGCCCGGCCCGGCGGCGGCGGACCCCGCCGGGCGCTCGTTCTTCCCGGAATAGCGCGCGAGGCGGCGGTCGGTGGCGTCGCCGTCATCGCGCGGCGACCCTTCTTCCACCACCCGCTGGCCGCCTCGACGGCCATCAGGTCTGGTGCCAACAGCACCGAGTCGCTCTCGAGGCGACGTCGGACGCCCCAGCGGTCCGGTTCGTTCGCAAACCACAGGACGGCGCACGGCGGCGCGCGAGACGACCGCCTGGCCTCACGCCGCCGCGGCGCAGGGCGGCGAATCGTGACGTACACTAGCGCCGCCACCCGCTCGGCGCGGCCGTCTCCGGACCGGCGGTGTGGAGACGACGAGCGATGACACGGGAGCGTGCACGATGAAGGCGTACTGGATCACGCCCGGCCCCGGCGGCACGAAGGTCGAACTGCGCGAGACGCCGCGGCCCGAGCCCGAGGCCGGCGAGCTGCTGGTGCGCGTGCGGGCCGCGTCGCTGAACCGCGGCGAGCTGCTGGGCGGCAAGCCCGGAGCGGCCGCCAGGCCCGGCGGCGGCGAGTGCGCGGGCGAGGTGGTCGCGGTCGGCGAGGGCGTCACCGGCCTGGCGCCGGGCGAGCGGGTCATGGGCCGGTGCGGCGACGCCGCTCGTCTTCCTGGTCGTCTACGACATGCTCGTCGCCCAGGGCCGACTCACGGCCGGGCAGTGGCTGCTGGTCACCGGCGTGTCGTCGGGCGTCGGCGTCGCGGCCCTGCAGACGGGCAAGGCGCTGGGCGCGCGCGTGATCGGCACGTCGGGCTCGGCGGAGAAGCTCGCGCGGCTCGCGTCGCTGGGGCTCGACGTCGGCCTCCGCACGCGCGCCGCCGACTTCCACGACGCGGTCATGAAGGCCACCGACGGCAAGGGCGTGCACCTCGTCGTCAACAACGTCGGCGGGTCGGTGTTCGCCGAGTGCGTCCGGTCGCTGGCCTTCGAGGGGCGCCTGGCCATGGTGGGCTACCTCGACCGCACGCTGACGGCGCCGCTCGACCTGGAGGCGCTGCACGGCAAGCGGCTGACGCTCTTCGGCGTCAGCAACCGGCTGCGCACGGCGGCGCAGCGCGCCGAGACGGTGCGCGGTTTCGTCGGCGACGTGCTGCCGTTCTTCGAGGACGGCCGCATCCGGCCGCTGGTGGACCGGGTCTTCCCGTTCGAGCAGCTGCCGTCGGCGGTGGAGTTCATGGAGCGCGACGCCCAGGTGGGCAAGATCGTCGTCCGCGTCGCCGCCGCCTGAGCGCGGGCGCGGCGCGAGCCGGAGAGGAGAGCGAGGCGATGGCGAAGGCGCTGGACGGGATACGCGTCCTGGACCTGACGCAGTACGAGGCGGGGCCGTCGTGCACGCAGATGCTGGCCTGGCTCGGCGCCGAGGTCATCAAGATCGAGCCGCCGGGCGGCGAGGCCGGCCGCACCGCGCTCTCGGACCGGCGCGGCGAGGACGCCTGGTTCTTCCTGCTGCTGAACTCGTGCAAGAAAGGCGTCACGCTGAATCTCAAGTCGCCCCGCGGTCGCCAGATGTTCGAGCGGCTGGCGAGGACCGCCGACGTCGTCGTGGAGAACCTCGGGCCGGGGGCGATGGAGCGGCTCGGGCTGGGCTACGAGGCGCTGCGGGCGCTGAACCCGCGCCTCATCGTGGCCTCGGTGAAGGGCTTCGGCAGCGGCGGGCCCTACACGGAGTACAAGTCGTTCGAGTGGATCGCCCAGGCCATGGCCGGCGCCATGAGCATGACCGGCGCGCCCGACGGGCCGCCCACCAAGGCCATCGGCGGCCTCGCCGACACCGGGGCCGGCCTGCACACGGCCATCGGCATCCTGGCCGCGATCATCCAGCGACACGCCACCGGCGTCGGCCAGCAGATCGAGGTGGCCCAGCAGGACGCCGTGGTCAACCTGCTGCGCATCCACCTGCGCGACACCTACGCGAACGGCAAGCCGGTGCCGCGACAGGGCAACCGCTCGGTGAACGCCGCGCCCTCCAACATCTACCGGTGCCGGCCGTTCGGGCCGAACGACTACGTCTTCATCCACTGCGCGACCGTCGAGATGTGGAAGACGCTGACGCGCATCGTCGGGCGTCCCGAGCTGGGCGACGACGCGCGCTACGCCGACCGGCGCGACCGGGTGGCCTTCGTCGACGAGATCGACGACCTGATCGAGGCCTGGACCGAGAAGCGGACGAAGCAGGAGGTCATGGAGATCCTGGCCGGCGCCGGGGTGCCATGCGGCGCCGTCCTGGACTCCGTCGAGGTCCTGGCCGACCCGCACCTGCGGCAACGCGGCTTCGTCGTGGACCTCGAGCACCCGACCCGCGGCGCCTATCCCATGCCGGCCAACCCCGTGCGCCTGTCGGCCTCGCCGACCGAGGTCGTCCGCGCGCCGCTGCTCGGCGAGCACAACGCCGAGGTCTACGGCGGGCTGCTCGGCTGCGGCGCCGCGGAGCTCGAGGCGCTGCGCCGCGAGGGCGTCATCTGAGCATCACGTTCTCGGCCGAGCAGGTGGCGTTCACGCTGGCGGGGCTGGCGTACCGCGGCTTCCACGACTTCCTGCCCGGCGAGCCGCACGCCGTCGTCGTGCGGCGCGCGGTGCTGGACGGGCTCCGGAGGCTGGCGCCGGTGAAGGGCGGCTGGGAGCTCGCCTGGGGGCCGGTGACGGCCCGCATGCCGCTCGCCGTCTTCGACTCCAGCGCCATGTACGTGGCGCGCGAGGCCGGCGCCCGGCACCGCCTGGTCGTGGCCGTCCGCGGGACCAATCCCGTCGCCTCGTCGGACTGGCTGTTCGGCGATTTCCTGGTCGGCACGACGGTGCGCTGGCCGTGGGCCACCGACGAGGCGGCGGTCTCGACCAGCACGGCGCTGGGGCTGGCCATGCTGCAGGACATGCGCGCCCGGCCGCCGTCCGTGGTGGCCCGCTTCGCCGAGGCCTCGCTGGACGCCGTCGGGGCGGCCCTCGACGAGCGCATCCACTCGGGCCGCGCGCGGCTGGCCGGGACGACCGAGGCCCAGGCCTCCGCCCCGTCCTCGATCGAGGCCCTGGTCGAGCGCGTCGTCGAGGACTGGTCGCTGAGCGACGCCGCCCGCGACATCCGCGACCGCCTGGGCGCGGCGACCGCCGTCCGCGTCGCGCCCGACGATCTCCGCCAGCGCGTCCTGCCCGGCGACGCCCGCGGCGCCGGCCTCGACCTGCTGTCGTTCTTGCAGGCCGAGTCCGAGGCGGCCGCCCGGCCGCTCGAGGTCGCGGTGACCGGCCACAGCAAGGGCGGCGCGCTGGCCCAGGCCGTCGCCCTCTGGCTGGCCGACGCGCGCCGGGCGCCCGACGCCGCCGAGCACTGGGACGCCGCCGGCCGCGCGCGCATCACCGTCCACGCCTTCGCCGCGCCCACGCCCGGCAACGCCGCCTTCGCCGCGCGCCTGGCGAAGACGCTGGGCGACGGCCTGCACCAGCTGCGCAACACGAACGACCTGGTGACCCACGCCTGGCAGGCCGACGACCTCCGCGAGATCCCGGCCGTCTACGGCAGCCGCACGGCGAAGCTGGGCCGGCTCGTCGCCCGCGTCGTCGAGGCCGTCGAGGGGCTCGACTACCGCCACGCCCCGGGCGCCGTCACCTTCGCCGGCTCGCTCGATGCGACCCGGCTGCTCCCCGCCGAGCTGGTCCACCAGCATCTCGACGCCTACGCCGACCACCTCGACCTCCGCCGGCACGGCATCGACGCCATCACGTTCTTCATCCGCTGAGCGACGAGCACCGGGGGCGTCCCGCCGCCGACCCCGGAACATGGCGGGCTCCGGGCGCCCCCGAGCCCTCCGGCCGGCTCGGAAGCGCCCCGGCCGAGCCGTGGCGCTCCTCGGTCGCCGACCTCTTCCCGGCTCCTCAGCTCAGCTGCTTGCGGAAGCGCCAGATGCTCAGGGCGCCCAGGATGAGCGTGAAGAGCAGGAGCGCGAGGACGTTGGGCCACAGCGTCGCGATGCCGATGCCCTTGAGGGTGGCGCCCCGCATGATGGTCGCGAAGTGATGAATGGGGTTGAGGACCGTCAGCGGCTGCAGCCAGTCGGGCATCGCCTCGACCGGGTTCAGCGCGCCGGAGAGCGAGGTCAGCGGCGGGTTGACGAAGAAGGCGGTGAGCTGGGCCTGCTGGGCCGACCGGCTGAGGGTGGCGATCACCGTGCCGAGGCTGATGCCCGAGAGGATGCAGAGGACGCCCCCGAACAGCCCGAAGGGCAGGCTGCCGTGGAAGGGCACCCGGAACACGACCTTCAGCACGGCGATGGCCAGCAGCATCATCAGGCCGAGGAGCAGGAAGAGCGGGGTGATCTTGGCCACGATGATCTCGGCCGTGCTCGCCGGCGACATGAGGAGCTGCTCGATCGTGCCCGCCTCGCGCTCGCGGACCATGGCCGCCGACGCGATCAGCGAGCTGTTGAGGATCAGCAGGAGACCGAAGACGCCCGTGGCGATGAACCAGGAGTCGACCAGGCCCGGGTTGTACAGATAGGCGGGCATCAGGCGGACCTGACCGCGACGGTTCGGGCCGTCGGTGACGGCGCCGCCGGCCCCGGCCTGGAGGCCGGCGCGCCGGAGGTCCTCGTTGTACCGCTGGATCACGGCCTCCGCATAGGCCTGGCCGATGGTGGCGGTGTTGGCGTTCACGGCGTTCAGCACGAACTGCACGCTGGCGGGGCGGCCGCGCTGCAGGTCGCGGGCGTACTGGTAGGGAATGACCACGCCGGCGTCGAGGGTCGCCCGGCTGATCGCGGTGCCGAGCTGCTCCGCGGTCGCGTAGGAGCCGGCCAGGCGGAAGCTCCGGCTCTGCGTCAGCACGGCGACGAGCTCGCGGCTCTGCGGCGTGCGGCTCTCGTCGACGACCCCCAGACGCAGGTTGGAGACCGTGGCGCTCAGCGCGAAGCCGAACAGCGTCAGCTGCAGGACCGGCGGGATGATCAGCGAGAGGACGAGACGCCGATCCCGCCGGATCTGGTTGAACTCCTTCACGACGAGCGCCCGGACCCGCCGATACCGTTCCATCGATCACGCCTCGAGCTGCATGCGCCGCATCCCCCGCCACGCCACCGCGTAGAAGACGGCGCCGATGATGGCGATGATCGCGACCTTCGGCCACACGGCCGGCCATCCGCCCCCCTGGAGCAGGGCGTCGCGGACGATCTCGATGTAGTAGCGGCCCCAGACGAAGCTCGAGATCCACCGCAGGGCTGCGGGTATGTTCTCGATCGGAAAGATGAGCCCCGACAGCAGGAAGACCAGGAGGAAGCCGCCCAGGGCGACGACCTGCATCGCCGCCACCTGGCTGGGGATGGTCGCGCCGACCATGGTGCCGAACGACGCCACGCAGAAGGCGTAGAGCAGGGTGGCCACGATGAAGGGCGTGGGGTCGCCGGCAAAGCGCAGCTCGAAGTACGTGAACAGCATCGCCAGCATGATCAGGCACTCCGCCAGGGCGACCAGCGTGAAGGCGGCGATCTTGCCGAGCAGGAACTCGTGCGCGGAGACGCTGGAGACGTAGACCTGGAGGATCGTCTTCTGCTCGCTCTCGCGCGCCATGGCCAGGGCCGCGAGCAGCGGGGGGAACATGGACAGCCCGAGCACGAAGATGCCCGGGCCGTAGAACTTCTTGGACGAGAGTCCCGGGTTGTACCAGAGCCGGATCGCGGCCTGGACCGGCACGGCCGGCGGCACGTCCGTGGCGCGCCGATTGTACGCGCGGATGATCTGGCCGGCGTACCCGGCGGTCAGCTTGGCGGTGTTGGCGTCGGAGGCGTCCACGAGGAGCTGGACGGGCGTGTCGACCCCGCGGGCGATGTCCCGGCCGAAGTTCGCCGGGATGACGAGCACGGCGCGGGCGGCGCCCGAGGTCAACGCCGCCTCGGCCGAGCGCCCGACGGGCCAGGGCACGACGCGGAGGCTGAGCGAGGCGCGAAAGGCGTCCGCGAAGTCCCGGGACGCGGGCGACGCGCTGAAGTCCTGCACGACGATGGGCAGGTCGTCGACCCGCAGCGAGAGGCCCGCGCTGAGGAGCACCAGGAGCAGCGCGGGCAGGACGAGGGCCAGCGCGAGCGTGCGCCAGTCGCGAACGATCTGGATCAGCTCCTTGCGCGTCTGGGACACGATGCGCCTGATCGGTCGTCCTCCTCAGGCCGGGACGGCCGCTCCGCGCGCCCGGCGAGCCTGCTCGACGACGCTGATGAACACGTCCTCCAGCGAGAAGGGCTGCTCCTGGACGTCCAGGACGCGGATGCCGTTGGCCTCGAGCTGCCGGACCGTGGCGCGCCGGCCGGCCTCGACGTCGTCGTCGGTGATCACGTGGAGCCGGGTGCCGAAGAGCGACACGCGCCAGCGCTCGCCGCCGGCCTTGAGCACGTCGGCGCCGCGCTGGGGCTGATCGACGACGAGCTGCAGGAGGTGACCGGGCCGGCGGCGCTTGATGGCGCTCGGGCTGCCTTCCGCCACCAGCTCGCCGGCCGCCATGAACCCCAGCCGGTTGCACTGCTCCGACTCCTCCAGGTAGTGCGTCGTGACCAGGACCGCCGTGCCGTCGTCGGCGAGCCGGTTGATCATCCGCCAGAAGGCCCGCCGCGCGAGGGGATCGACCCCGGAGGTCGGCTCGTCCAGGAACAGGACGCTCGGCTCGTGCATGATCGCCGCGCCGAACGCCACCCGCTGCTTCCAGCCGCCGGGTAGCCGGCCCGTGATCTGCGCCTGCTGGCCCTCGAGGCCCGCGAAGGCGAGCACCCAGCGGATCTTCTCGGCGCGCTCGCGCTCGGGGACGCCGTAGACGCCGCCGAAGAACTCGAGGTTTTCCCGGATCGACAGATCGTCGTAGAGCGAGAACTTCTGCGACATGTAGCCGATCCGCTGGCGGAGGCCTTCGGCGCGGCCCCCGACGCGCGCGCCGGCCAGGTGAACGGCGCCGTGCGTCGGTTCGAGCAGGCCGCACAGCATCTTGATCGTGGTCGTCTTGCCGGCGCCGTTGGCGCCGAGCAGCCCGTAGATCTCGCCGTACCGGATCTGCAGGCTGACGTCGCGCACGGCCGTGAAGGCCCCGAACCGCTTCGTCAGGCCCTGGGCGCCGAGGGCGACCTGCCCGCGCGCATCGGCGTGGTCGCGGCCGCGCGGGAACGGCCGGCCGGCCGGCGCCTCGCCCAGCGCGCGGAGGCTGGCCACGAACACGTTCTCGAGGCTCGGCTCGTCGGCGCGGATCCCGGTGACGCGCACGCCGGCCGCCCGCATCGCCTGCTCCGCGAGGCCGCGCCCCTCATCCGGCCGGCGGGCGAGGACGTCCAGGCGGTCGCCGAACCGTTGCACGTCGACGATGTCCCCGTCGGACCGCGCCATCTGGGACAGCACGCGCTCGGCATCGGCCAGCGGCTCGGCCTGCACCTCCAGTCTGGTGGCCCCGAGGCTCGCGCGCAGTTCGCCGGGCGTGCCGATCTGCCGGAACTCGCCCTTGTGCACGAGGGCGACGCGCCCGCAGCGCTCGGCTTCGTCCAGGTAGGGCGTCGCCACCAGGATGGTCAGCCCGTCGGCCGACAGGTGGGCCAGGGCATCCCAGAATTCGCGCCGCGAGACGGGATCGACGCCGGTGGTGGGCTCGTCGAGCAGGAGCACGCGCGGCCGGGCGACGAGCGCGCAGGCGAGCGACAGCTTCTGCTTCATCCCGCCGCTCAACTTGCCCGCCGGCCGGTCCGCGAACCGATCGAGGTCGAACATCTCCAGGTAGCGCGGGCCGCGGGCGGCGATGGCCGCCCGCGGCACGCGCCGCAGGTCGCCGGCGTACCGGAGGTTCTCGGACACCGTGAGGTCGGGATAGAGGCTGAAGGCCTGGGTGAGATAGCCGGTCTCCGAGCGCGCCTGCCGCGCCGGGCGACCGAAGATCTCCGCGACCCCCCCGCTGGGTTCCATGACGCCGGCGAGGATCTGGAAGGTCGAGGTCTTCCCGGCGCCGTCGGGACCGATGAGGCCGAAGATCTCCCCCTCGCCGACCTCGAAGCTGAGGCCGCGCACGGCCTCCAGGGCGCCGTAGCGCTTCCGGAGGTCGCGGGCGCGAATCGCGACCGTCACCGGCGCCCTCGCGCTGCGGGCCACGCCGTGCCCTCGACGAGAATCTGGCCGTCGGCCGGCATCCCGGGCTTGGCGAAGCCCTCGGCGCCCCGGAGGTGCAGCTTCACGCCGACGACCTGCTTCACGCGCTCCTCCCTGAAGTACGTGTTCTCCGGCGTGAACGTGGCCCGAGGATCGACGCGGGACACGAAGGCCTCGATCGGCTGCGTCGGCGCCGAGTCCAGATACACGCGCGCGGGCTGGCCCACGCGGACGCGGCCGATCTGGCCCTCGGGGACGAAGCCGCGCAGGTAGACCTGGCCCAGGTCGACGAGCGTGACGATCGGCGTGCCCGCCGTCACCACTTCGCCCGGCTCGGCGGTGCGCGTCGCGACGGTCCCCGCGAAGGGCGCCACCACCCGGAGGTCCTGGCGGTCGGCCCTGGCCTCCTCCAGCTGCGCCCGGGCCCGGTCCGCGTCGGCGTGCGCCGCGCCGACCTGCCGCCGCGCGGCCACCACCACGGCGGCCTGCGTGCGCTCGTTGTTCTCGGCCTGCCGGGCCTGCTGCTCGGCGATCAGGCCCCGCTGGAAGAGCGCGGCGAAGGCATCGCGGTCCCAGCGGGCCTGGGCGTACGAGGCTTCCGCCTGGGCCAGCTGGGCCTCGGCGGCGGCCAGGCGGGCCTCGGCCTGCCGCACCGTCGCCTCGGCCTGCTGCTCGCGGGCGCGCACCTGCTGGTCGTCGAGGATGGCGATCACCGCGCCGGCCTCCACCGAATCGCCCTCGCGAACGGTGACCTCGCGAATGCGTCCGCTCGTCTTCGGCGAGACGGCCGCCTCGTCGCCTTCGATCCGCCCGCTGACGGCGATCACCCCGGGGGGCAGCGGCGGGACCGCGAAGAGCAGACGCCAGGCCGCGACGGCGGCGACGGCCACGACGAGCACCAGCGCCGCCACGGCGAGCAGGCGGCGGCGCCGGGACCGCGCCGGCACGACCGCCGGGCCGGTGGGCTCCGCCGGCGCCCGGGCCGGCGGCTCCTGCCGTTCCGGCATCGCGGTCACGACACCGTCATCAGGGTCCGGCCGCGCCGGCTGCGGCGCCGGGCGAGGAGCCCCTCGACGAGCAGGTCCTGCATGTGCCTGACGTAGTCGGCGGCGTCGGGCTCGCTGGTGCCAAGCCGGCCGGTGGCGATCAGCCGGTGGCGGAGGGGCGCCGTCGCGAAGAAGAACAGCAGGCCTCCGATGAGGCTCAGGTGCGTCAGCAGCGGGTTCACGGGCCTGAACGCGCCTTCCCGGATGCCGCGCTCGACGATCCGCCGCACCACGTCGGCGACGCGGAGCGGATAGCCCAGCGTCCCGTCCGCGAGGTGCCGGCCTCCGGCCAGCACCTCGCGCAGCATCATCACGGGAAAGTGCGGATTGCGCCGCGTCGCCGTCTCCGCGATCAGCGCGATCAGCCGGCGAAGCAGCTCGGGCGCGGGACGGCGCAACGCCGGCAGCTCCTCGGCGCGGCCGACGATGTCGTCGAAGGTGGCGGCGACGATGGCCAGATACAGCTTGCGCTTCCCCCCGAAGTGGTAGCTGACCATGGCCTTGTTGACGCCCGCCCGGTGGGCGATCGCCGACAGCGACGTGCCCTCGTACCCCCGCTCGGCGAAGAGTCGCGTGCCGGCCATGAGCAGCGCCTGGCGGGTCGCCTCCGGATCGCGCCGCCGCCGCGTCCCTCGCCTCCGCTTATTAACCACGCGTTTAATTGTATCGCGCCTCACTCCTCGGTGCCCGGCGGCGACGCGTCTCTGGAACCGTTGCCAGGACGACCTCTGAGCGCTTCCGCGTGAACGCGGTTCGGGCGTGGGCCTTGCCTGCGCAATCGAGACCCCCTTCGAGGCGCGAGGGGTCCGTCCAGCCAACCGCCGCGCCCCAGGTGCGGGGGGCGAGCGCCGGCTTCGCCGGCGCAATCCGATCCTGGGGGAGGCCTCGGAGGGGGCCGTCGCGGCCCCCTCCGACGTTACGCCGGCCCCACGAAGCCGATGTAGGCGCCGCAGGCGTGGTCGGGGCCGACGAGCATGGCCTGCTCGCCGGTGTTGCGGATGCCGCGGGCGGGGGGCGACATGCCGTGGTCGGCCATCCAGCGGGCGGCGGCGTCCATGCTGCTCGTGCGGTAGAGCACCTGGAAGGGCCCCGGACCCCGGCGGGCCAGCGCCTCGGCGGCGGGGCCGGGCTCCATCGGCTGCGCGGGCACGAGGCCGGTGGGGCCGATGTCGAAGACCGCCATGTCGGCCTTGATGACGTTGCCGCGCTGGAGCTCGGGCACGGGCAGGCCGAGCACCTTCGAGTACAGCGCTGCGGCCTCGGCGACGTCGGGCACGGCGACGTAGACGCGGTCCGTGCGCAGCACGCCGTTGGGGTGGGCGCCCGCTCGCGCGGCCTTCCGCCGCTCGGCGAGCGGGGTGAGGTGCTGGATGAAGAACACCGGGAGCGGGGTGCCGGGGCCCAGGCGCGCCGATCGCCACTGCAGCTCCTGCCCGTCCGGCGTGCGGCGGGCGCCGTGGGCGGGGTCGCTCACGTCGACGCCGCGCCGCCGCATCGCCGCCACGTCGGCGTCCAGGTCGTCGCTCTGCACGGCGACGTAGCGGAAGCCGCCGCCGCGGGCGAGGAACTCGATCAGACCGCCGCCGGCCCCTCCGGAGGCCGCGGTGGCCGCCACGTACTCGTCGCGGTCGCGGAGGCCGAGCAGCTCCAGGTAGTCCTCCTGGTGGAAGGCGATGGCGTTGTGCGTGCCGCGGCCGGGATGCACGCCGCCGGGGTGGATGTCGAAGCCCATGCGCGTGTAGGCGTCGATGCCCGAGTCGAGATCGGGCACGCAGATCATGACGTGGTCGATGCGGGTCAGCACGCTCTGTCCTCCTGCGGCGGTCTCAGGTGCCTGTCCGGGTAACGGTTCGAGAGGCACGCCACGGCGGGACCGGGGGGTGCCGGACGTCGGGGCGTGTGGGGGGCCATGTCGGGCCCCCCAACGTCGGCTTAGTCCGGCGCCGCGGCGGCCAGGCTCTGGGCCCGCGTCGCGTAGCGGCGGTAGCAGCGCACGGCGTTGTCCCAGAAGAGCTTGCGCCGGGCCGTCTCCGGCAGCGACGTCCAGCCCATGATGCTGTCCACGGACTTCGGGAACCAGCTCTCGGAGTGCGGGAAGTCGGTGGCGAACATGAGCGTGTCCTCGCCGAGCGCCTCGATGGCGTGGCGCAGCGACAGCTCGCCCTCGTGCATCTGGATGCTCTGGAAGTACTGGGGGCCGCGCACGTAGTCGCTGGGCCGCTGCTTGAGCGGCGGCAGCGCGTGGCGGCACATCTCGGCCAGCTCGTCCAGGCGCGCCGCCCACGCCGGCAGCCAGCCGTGCCCGCACTCGAGCGGGGCGATGCGCAGCTCGGGGTAGCGGTCGAGCACCCCGCCGCCGATGAGCGCCGCCATGTTGCGCTGGGCGTTCCACACGTGGCTGGCCGAGCGCAGCAGGAAGACGCTCTCCCAGATGTCCCACACGCCGGGCGGATACGGCGCCGTCATGGTGAAGGTGTGGATGACGACCGTCAGGTCCAGGTCCTGCGCGGCCGCCCAGATGGGCTCCCAGTCGGGGTCGTCCAGCGACATGGCCGGCGGACAGATCGGGAAGATGCCGACCGGCCACGGCTCGCGGGCGCACCGGCGCATCTCGGCCACCGACCGGGCGGGATCGCGGCCGGAGACGAGGACGACGCTGGTGAGCCGGTCGGGGTAGGGCGCGCAGTAGTCCGCGAGGAACCGGTGGTACGCCTCGTACATCGCCAGCTCGAGGGCGACGTCGTCCAGCGCGCAGAACGCCGGCACGCCACCCGAGGGCAGGATCATGTTCACGTCCACGCCCTCGACGTCCATGTCGCGCACCCGGGCGTGGGGATCGAACGACACGCGGTCGCTGGGGAACGGCGGTCCCTGCCAGCGCACGTCCCAGGGCGTGCCGCCGTCCTTGAGCCCGCGGGCGACGGCCGACGCCGGCTGGACGCGCTCGCGCGAGCCCAGGCGGCGGTCGAGCGTGGCGCGCCTGCCGACCTGGTAACGGGACATTCCGCCCTTGGCGGGCGCCCGCACCACGGCGGGGCCGAGGGCCTCCAGCCGGGCGCGATCGGCGGCCGAGAGGTGGGCCTCGATCGGCTCGACGGGCTCGATGATGTGCGTGTCCGCGTCGAAGATGCGGTAGCCAGCGCGGGCCATAGGCGCACCCCCTGTTCCTTCGGTCGGGCGAAGCTTACATCATTCACAGGTTGACAGGTGCCCCCGTCCTTGGTAGCGTCCGCCGCCAAGCAGTCCTCGTGTCCCGTCACTGTTCCCATGGCGCTCGTCCTCGGGAGGTGTCAGATGGCGGAACGACTCCAGCGTCACCGGACGCTTCTCACCCTCATGGCCCTGGGCGTGCTCGGCGCCTTCGCGGCGACGCTACCGGGCCCGGCCGCGGCGGCGGAGGCCCCCCGCAAAGGCGGGATCCTGCTGGCGGCCATCGGCGCCGACCCGCCCAGCCTCGACCCTCACCAGGAGAGCACCTTCGCCAACATCCAGCTGGTCGCGCCGCTCTACAGCACGCTGCTGCAGTTCGATCCCCTGGATTCCTCGAAGATCATCGGTGACGCCGGCACCGAGTGGAAGGTCTCGAACGATGGCCTGACGGTCACCGTGAAGGTCCGGCAGGACATCAAGTTCCACGACGGCTCCCCGCTCACCGCCGCCGACGTCAAGGCCACGTACGACAAGATCGTCTTCCCGCCCCAGGGGGTCAAGAGCATCCGCAAGGCGCACTACGAGGTGATCAAGGCCATCGAGGCGCCCGATCCGGCGACCGTGGTGTTCCGCCTGAAGCACCCCTCCGCCGCCATCGTGGCCAACCTGGCCTCGCCCTGGAACGTCATCTTCCCGAAGAAGTACCTCGACAAGGACCCGAACTACTTCAAGACCAACGTGGTCGGCTCCGGGCCGTTCAAGTTCAAGAACTACACGCGCGGCGCCACGTTCGAGGGCGAGCGCAACCCCAACTACTTCGTCAAGGACCGGCCCTACCTGGACGGCTACAAGTTCTACATCAGCCCGGAGACGTCCGTGCGCGCGGCCGCCATTCGCTCCGGCCGGGCCCACATCGAGTTCCGCGGCCTGCCGCAGTCCGAGGTCGACGCCATCAAGAAGCAGCTGGGCGACCAGGTGGTCGTCCAGGAGGCGCCCACGCCCGGCTGGTGGGCCGTGACCTTCAACCACAAGGTCAAGCCCTTCGACGACGTCCGCGTGCGCAAGGCGCTCACGCTGGCCATCGACCGGCACACGATGAGCAAGGTGCTGTTCCCGCTCACCGGCCTCAAGCTGGTCGGCGGCCTGGTGCGTCCGGGCACCGAGTGGGCGATGTCGCCGGCCGAGCTGGAGAAGCTGCCCGGCTTCGGGCGGGACATCGACAAGAGCCGCGCGGAGGCCAAGAAGCTGCTGGCCGAAGCGGGCTACGCCAACGGCCTCAAGTTCACCCTCAGCAACCGCAACGTGAAGCTGCCGTACCAGGACTTCGCGGTGTTCTTCATCCAGGAGTGGAAGAAGATCGGGGTCGAGGTGACGAACCGGCCGCTGGAGACGGCCGCCTGGTTCGACACCGGCCGGGTCAGCCGGAACTTCGAGGCCATCGTCGATCCGCACGTGGAGTTCATGGACGAGCCCGACCTGATGCTGGTGGACTTCATCACCAGCAGCCCCCTGACGAACTGGAGCCAGGTCGCCGACCCCCGCCTCGACGACCTCTACGAGCGGCAGGGCCGGACCCTCGACCAGGCGGAGCGCAAGAAGCTCGTGAACCAGTTCGAGCGCATCGTGTTCGAGAACGCGTACTTCGCCCACGGCCTCTGGTGGGTGCGCAGCGTCGTGCACTCGGCGAAGCTGAAGAACTGGAAGGCCGCGCCGAGCCACTATTCCAACCAGAAGCTGCAGGACGTCTGGCTCGCGGAAGACTGATCGGCTGAGGCGACCGCCGGGATGCGCACCTACATCCTCAAGCGCCTGCTGCTGATCGTCCCCACCCTGCTCGGGGTGGCCACGATCGTGTTCTTGATCATGCGCGTGATCCCCGGGGACGTCGCCCTGCTGATCCTCGGCGGCGACGACGGCGGCGGCCAGATCGACCCCAAGGCGCTGGCCGCGGTGCGCCAGCAGCTCGGCCTGGACCAGCCGCTGATCGTGCAGTTCGGGACCTGGCTGTGGGGGGTGCTGCAGTTCGACTTCGGCAAGTCGCTGTGGACCGGCGCGCCCGTGCTCGACGAGCTGCTCATCCGGCTGCCGCTGAGCCTGCAGCTCGCCGTCATGGCGACGCTGGTGTCCGTCATCATCGCCATCCCGCTCGGCATGCTGGCCGCCGTCAAGCAGGACACGTGGGTCGACTACGTGGTCCGCGTGGTGAGCATCGGCGGCCTGGCCATTCCGGGGTTCTGGGTCGGCATCCTCACCATCCTGTTCCTCGTCATCGTCTTCGGCTGGGGGCCGCCGCTGGAGTTCACGGCGCCCTGGGTCGATCCGTGGGCCAACCTCCAGATGATGATCTGGCCGGTGCTCACGGTGGGGTACCGCTACTCCGCGGTGACCACCCGCATGACCCGCTCGACGGTGCTGGAGGTGCTCCGGGAGGATTACATCCGCACCGCCTGGGCCAAGGGATTGCGGCAGCGGGTGATCGTCATCCGGCACGCCCTGAAGAACGCGATGCTGCCCGTCATCACGCTGATCGGGACGGAGTTCGCGTTCCTCATCGGCGGGCTGGTCGTCACCGAGACGGTGTTCACGCTCAACGGCATCGGCCGGTTCGTGGTGGACGCCGTGGCCCACCGGGACTACCCGGTGGTCCAGGCCCTGGTCTTCCTCATCGCCTTCAGCTTCGTGATCGTGAACCTCCTCGTCGACCTGACCTACGCGTGGTTCGACCCGCGCATCCGCTACCGGTAGCGGTGAGGACGGCGCGCATGAACGCCCAGCGCCCAACGGGACCCCGCCTCGTTCGCGAAGCCCCCCGCCGGGGTTGCTGATGGCCACGACGGTCCTCACGCACACCGCCGCCTCGGCCCCGCTGGCCGAGCGGATCACCTTCGGTCAGGGCGTCGTCAGGTTCATCCGGACCAAGCCCCTCGGGGCGGCGGGGGGCGCCATCATCCTCGCCATGCTGCTGGTCGGGGCCTCCGCGGAGGTCCTGGCGCCGTACGACCCCTATCAGGCGGACTACGCCGCGCAGTTCGCGCGGCCGAGCGTCGACCACTGGTTCGGCACCGACGAGTTCGGGCGTGATTTGATGAGCCGGATCATGCACGGCGCCCGGATCGCGCTGTTCGTCGGCTTCTCGGCGTCGTTCATCGGCTGCACGCTGGGCGGGTTGCTGGGCGTGATCAGCGCGTACTGCGGCGGCAGGCTGGACCTCTTCATCGAGCGCGTGATGGACATGCTGCTGGCCTTCCCCCAGCTGATCCTCGCCCTCGCCATCGCCTCGATCCTCGGCCCGGCCGTGCACAACGTGATCATCGCCATCTCGATCCCGATCATCCCGCGCGCGGCCCGGGTGGTGCGGGCCACCGCGCTGTCGGTGAAGGAGAACGTGTACGTGGAGGCCGTGCAGGCGCTGGGCGCGGCCCAGCCGCGCATCGTGCTGCGGCACATCGTGCCGAACGTCGTCGCCCCCTACATCATCCTGCTGACCGCGCAGCTGGGGGGCGCCATCCTGGCCGAGGCCGCGCTCAGCTACCTGGGCCTGGGGGCGGCCGAGCCGACGCCCTCCTGGGGCCTCATGCTCTCCGGCTCGGCGCTGTCGTACGCGGAGAAGGCGCCGTGGATCGCGGTGTTCCCCGGCATCGCGATCAGCCTGGGCGTGTTCGGCTTCAACCTGTTCGGCGATTCGCTCCGCGACGCCCTCGACCCCAAGCTGCGCGGCCGCTGAGCCCGGGCGGCGCCCGGCGCCGCCGACGATGGTACTCTCGGGGCCGCATGAGGCCCCCGCCGTCCTCGACGCCCGCGCCGGCGTCGTCCCCGCGCGCACGCTCCGCCGGCGCCACCTTCGCCGCGTTCCGCACGCCCAACTACCGTCTCTACTGGAGCGGCCTCGTCCTCTACGTCCTGGGGCAGCGCGCCGAGTACGTCACGTTCGCCTGGATGGTGTGGGAGGTCACGCGCGATCCGCTCCACCTCGGCTACCTGGGCCTGGCCCAGGGCGCCCCGCTCGTCGTGTTCCAGCTGCTCGGCGGCGTCCTGGCCGACCGGATGAGCCGGCTGCGGCTGCTGCTCGTCACCCAGAGCTTCACCGCGCTCACGCTGAGCGCGGCCGTCGCGCTGGCGCTCCTGGACCGCCTCGGCGTGGGACCGCTGCTGGCCCTGGCCGCGCTCAGCAACGCCTTCCGCGCGTTCGACGAGCCGGCCCGGCTGGCGATGATTCCCCAGCTCGTCGACCGCGAGCGGCTGCCCAACGCCATCGCGCTGGGCTCGGTCCCCTGGCAGGCCGGCCGCATGATCGGCCCGTCGGTGACCGGGGTGCTGATCGCGGCCTTCGGCGGCACCCTCGGCCTCGCCCTGGCCGCCGGCGCCTCGTGGGGCGCGCTGGCGCTCTACGGCCGGCTGCGGATCCAGGCCGCCGCGCCGTCCGGCGACGGCCGGCACCCGGCCCGCCAGTTCGTGGAGGGCCTGAGCTTCGTGGTGCACGACGTGCTGTTCGCCGGCCTGATCGGCCTGGTCCTCTTCAACGCCGTGTTCGGCATGTCGTACATCACGCTGCTGCCGGTGTACGCCGACGAGTACTACCAGAGCGGCTCGACGGGCTTCGGCCTGCTGAACGCCGCGCACGGGGTGGGGGCGTTCGCCGGCACCCTGACCTTCGCCACCGCCGCCCACCGCATCGCGCGGCCGGGCACCACGCTGCTGGCCACGGCGGCGGCCATGGGGCTGATCCTCGTGGCGTTCGCGGTGTCGCCGGCGCTGTGGGTGGGATTCACGACGCTGCTCCTGGTGGGCTTCGCCAACACGTTCTACCTGACGCAGGTGAGCACCTTCGTGCAGCAGCACGTGCCCGACCGCCTGCGCGGCCGCGTGCTCGCGATCTACTCGCTGTGCTGGAACCTGATGCCGCTGGGCGGCCTGATGGCCGGCGTGCTCGCCGCCGCCGTGGACGCGCGCTTCGCGGTCGTGGTGGGCGGCGTCATGGTCACCGCCAACGCGCTGCTGATGCTGACGTCCCGGCGGCTGCGCGCGGCCGGCGCGATCGGCTGACGCTCACCGCCCGAGGCGCGGCAGCAGCCGGCGCGCCGCCTCGTCCACCTGGGCGAGCTGGTCGCCGCCGGCGAAGCGCAGCGAGAGGTGCCGGCAGCCGGCGTCGATCCAGCGCTGCAGCCACTCCACGCAGCCCTCGATGGGCCCGGCGTAGGTGGCCTGCCGGGCGAGGATGGCGCGCGCCGGCGCCGCGTAATACGTCTCCAGGAAGCCGTGCAGCCGCCGCTCCGCCGCCGCGGGGTCGGCGTCCAGGGCCAGGGTGACGTAGGCGGCGCCGGTCACCGCGTCGGCGGGCCGGCCGGCGGCGCGGGCGGCGGCCTGGATGCGGGGGAAGTGCTCGGCGAAGAACTCCACGCCGGGGCCGGTCGGGAACCAGGCGTCGAAGCGCGCGGCCTCGCGCAGCGCCGTCGGGCCGCTGCCGCCGATCCAGATGGGCGGTCCGCCCCGGCGGTGGGGCTTCGGCTCGACGGTGACGTCCTCGAGCGTGAAGTGCTTGCCGCTGAACCGGACGCCGTCGCGCGACCAGAGGGCCCGGCAGATCTCGAGCGTCTCCAGGAAGCGGCCGACGCGGCGGTCCCACGGCACGCCGGCGGCCGCGAACTCCTTCCGGATCGCCGGCGTGTCGGCGGCGATGCCCATGCCCAGGATCACGCGGCCCTCGGCGATGCGGTCGAGCGTGCCGACCACGTGAGCCAGCACGACGGGATTGCGCAGGGCCGGCAGCAGCACGCCCGTGCCCAGGCGGACGCGGCGCGTGCGGGCGGCGACGGCGGCCAGCAGCGTGAGCGGCTCGTGGCGCGGCCGCGCGGTGATGGAGTCGCCGATCCACACCGCGTCGAACCCCGCGGCCTCGGCCCGCTCGGCCATGGCGAGCAGCGGGCCGGTCTCCGGCCGTCCGGACATGATCGCCTCGCGCGTGGGAATCAGCACACCGAACTCGACGGCCATCTCAGTCCCTCCCGAGCTCGATCGTCATCGGCGCGCGCGCGCCGCGCAGGGGTCCGTCACGCCGGGCACCGCCGGCCTCTGGACCGTCGCCGAAGAGCCCGCATCTCGCGAACAGCTCGATTCAGCAGGCTGGCCGCAGAGCGACGCCATGCGCACCGGCGCGGAGCCCGGGGGACGGACGGGCCTCGTCCGTTCCCCGGGTCGGCGCCCTCTCGCTCAGGCGGCGGTCTTCGCCCGGGCCGCGGCGGCGGCGTCGGCCTTCGCGAAGTGCTCGTCGGTGAACCCGTAGAGGTGCGCCCCGCCGGCCAGGATCTGCGCGGCGATCTCGCGCGGCACGTTCTTCAGGAGGTTCTCCGACACGTGGGGGAAGTTCGAGTCGAAGTGCGGGTAGTCGGTGGAGACGCACATGCGGTCGGCGCCGATGAGGCCGGCCGTAGCCTCGATCTCCGGCTCGCTGCCCTCCACGGCCGCCCAGCAGTTGCGCCGGAAGTACTCGCGCGGGGTGAGGCTCAGGTACGGGGCGTGGGAGTCGCGGTACTGCGGGTAGTCCCACTCGATGCGCGACAGCAGGCCCGGCACCCAGGAGTTCTGGGCCTCCAGGAAGCCCACGCGCAGGCGGGGATGGAACTCGAACACGCCGCCGATGATCATGGCGATGAGCGCCTGCTGCATCTCGATCCAGTGGCTGGCCACGTGGCGGTAGAAGCGGTTCTCGCCGTAGAGCTCGATCATGCGCGAGTAGACGGCGCTCACGCCCTCGTGGAAGCCCCACGTCACGCCGAGGTCCTCGTGGACGGTGTAGAGGGGATCCCAGTAGTTCGAGTGCCAGTAGCGGCCGTTCACGAGGTTGGGCCGGATGAAGGAGCCGACGGCGCCGAGCTCGCGCACGCAGCGCACGAGCTCCCGGCAGGCCAGGTGCACGTCGTGCACGGGCAGCATGGCCACGAACTTCAGCCGGTCGGGGCAGGCCTGGCAGAACTCGTGGATCCAGTTGTTGTAGGCCTGGCAGAGGGCCAGCGACAGCTGCGGGTCCATGCCGTTGCGCCCGAGGAGGGCCAGCCCGGTCGTCGGATAGAGGACGGCGATGTCGACGCCCTCCATGTCCATGCCCATCACCTGGGCCTCGGGGTCGTAGTCGCGCGCGATGGCGAAGTCGAGCCGCCCGCTGTCGAACAGGCGCGAGCCCGACAGCGGCTGCGTCGTGCCCGTCTGCGCCGGCCGCACCCGCTTGCGGTACTGCTGCAGGTCGGCGTCCGAGATGGGCTGGCCGTCGATCACGATGAGCCCGGCGGCGGGACCGCGCGAGGGCCGGCCGTCGGAGCCGATCGGGACGCTGACGCGGTCCCGGAACTTGGGGTCCAGGTACCGGTCGAAGAGATCTGGCGGCTCCATGATGTGCATGTCGGAGTCGACGAACCGGAGGCCGTCCTTCATGGGGCATCCTCCTGGGAGGCTGAACGGCGTTGTCGGTCGCCCCGGGTGGGGTTGGCCGGACTATAACGGTCCCCGGCCCGGAGTCAAGCGGGGGGCCGGGGTTGGCGCGGCATCTATACTGTGAGGCGATGAGCGAGACGCCGTCCGAGGACTTCGCCGCCCTCTTCGCCCGCCACGAGGCGCAGCGCGCGCTCGAGGTGGGCCAGGTCGTGAAGGGCCGGGTCATCCAGATCGCCGCCGAGAACGTGTTCGTGGACGTCGGCGGCAAGGGCGAGGCGTGGATGGACCGCGCCGAGCTGACCGACGACCAGGGCCGCCTGCTCGTCGCCGTCGGCGACGAGATCGAGGCCACCGTCGTGGCCACCGGCGACGAGGTGCGCCTGTCCTATCGGCTGCGCCAGGGCGCGCGCGCCCGGGAGGCCCTGGCCGCCGCCGCGGAGAGCGGCGTGCCCGTCGAGGGCAAGGTGGCCGCCGTCATCAAGGGCGGCTACGAGGTGACCGTGGGCGGCCTGCGCGCCTTCTGCCCGTTCTCGCAGATGGACCTGCGGCGCGTGGAGACGCCCGAGGAGCACGTCGGCCGCGTGCTCGAGTTCAGGGTCACGCGTTACGCCGAGCGCGGCCGGAACATCGTCCTCTCCCGGCGCGCGCTGCTCGAGGAGCAGGCCGCCCGCGCGGCGGAGGAGACGCGCCGGAGGGCCGTTGCCGGCGCCGTGCTGTCCGGCACCGTCTCCTCGCTGGCGGACTTCGGCGCGTTCGTCGACCTGGGCGGCGTGCAGGGGCTGATCCCGCTGTCGGAGATCTCCCACACCCGCGTCGGCCGCGCCGCCGACTGGCTGCGCGTGGGCGAGACGGTCACGGTGAAGGTGCTGCGCGTCGACGAGGACCGCGGCCGCATCGCGCTGAGCCTCAAGGCCCTCGAGGAGGACCCCTGGCTGGCCGTGCCCTCGCGTCTGCGCGAGCGCCAGGTGGTCCGCGGCCGCGCCGTGCGGGCCACCGAGTTCGGCATCTTCGTCGAGCTGCTGCCCGGAGTCGATGGCCTGCTGCACCTGAGCGAGATCCCGCGAGGCCGCCAGGCCGAGCTGCGCGAGGCGGCCGCCGCGGGCGCCGAGATCGGCGTGCTCGTGCTCGGCATCGACGCGGGCAAGCGCCGCATCTCGCTGGCGCTGGCCCCGGAGGACGCCGCGCCGGGCGGGCAGGGGACGCAGGCCGACGAGACCCGTGCCTACCTGCAGGAGCAGGCGAAGCGGCGCGACGCCTTCGGAACGCTGGGCGAGCGCCTCCGCCAGGCCCGCCGGAATTGATCGACATGGGGGCCCCGACATGGCCCCCAAGCCCCCCGACGTTCGGCACGCCCCGGCGGAGCCGTGGCGCGGCTCCGGATCGCGCGCGACGGTTGAATCAACCGCCGTAGAAGACGTTCGGCCCGAGGTCCTTGAGCCAGAGGGCGGCGTCGTCGGCCCGTCCCTCGGGGCTCTTCGCCAGGCCGGCCTCGACGACCTCGCCCACGAAGACCGAGTGGTCGCCGCGCTCCACGGTGTCGACCAGGCGGCACTCGACGTAGGCCGGCGCGTTCTCGAGCACCGGCGCGCCGGTGGTCCCCGGGCGGAAGGGCTCGCCGGAGATGCGCTGCCCCTCGCGGGCGGCCGGCTTGAAGAACGTGAACGCCATCGCCTGCTGCCCCTTGCCCAGCACGTTCAGGGCGAAGGCCCTCGACTCCTTGATGAGGGCGTGGGCGTGCGAGTCCGTCTTGACGCCCACGACGACCAGCGGCGGCGTGAACGAGGCCTGCGTCACCCAGTTCACGGTGGCCGCGGCGACCGTGTCGTCCTTGCCCTTCGCGGTGAGGACGTAGAGGCCGTAGGGGATCATCCGGAGCACCGTCTTCTTCGTGTTCGCGTCCATGAGGCTCTCCTCGGGGTGATGCGTCCGGCGCCAGTGTAGATCAAAGGCACCGTCCTTGCTCGTCTGCCGATCGCGGGTCAGGAGGAGGACGGTATGAACACCTTGCAACTCGCCTCGATCCTCGTCACGGCCGCCGCGCTGGTCGCCGCACCGGCCGCGGCGCAGACCACCCGCGGCACGCTCGGCGGCGCCACGGGGACGTTCGGCGGCACCACCGGCACCTTCGGCACCACCGGCACCTTCGGCTCCTCGGGGTCACTGGGCTCCGGGCTGTCCGGGACGACGACGGCGCCCGGCACGTCGTCGCTGCCCGGCACCAACACGGCGCCCGGGACGCTGCCGGGCACGACGGGGGTCCCGTCGTCGGGCTCGACGGGGCTGCCGTCACCGGGCACGTCGCCGTTCCCGTCGGTCACGCCGCCATCGGGGTCCTCGACGCTGTTTCCGTCGAGCACGATCGATCCGAGGACGGGCCTGCCGGCCACCGGGTTCGGCTCGGTCGACTCGAGCAGCGACTCGACGTTGACCCGGCCGGGCACGATCCAGCGCAACGGGCCGACGCGGATTCCCGGCAGCACGCTGCCGTCGGGTCGGACATTCGAATGATCACATGGGGGCCCCGACATGGCCCCCGAGCCCCCCCGCACGTTCAGCGCGCCCCGGCGGAGCCGTGGCGCGCCTCTGGACGCGGCCACGCTCCCAAGTCCCTGGCGGGCTACACGTAGACGCGCGGCACCCGCGTGTTGATGTTCGTGAGGACCTCGTAGGGGATCGTGCCGGCCCAGACGGCGAGGTCCTCGCAGGTGATCGTCTGGTCGCCGCCGGCGCCGAGCAGCACCACCTCGTCGCCGTTGTAGGCGGTGTCCCACTCGATGTTGACCATGATCTGGTCCATGCAGACCCGGCCGACCACGGGGTACCGGCGGCCGCGGATGATCACCTGCGCGACATTGGAGAGGGCGCGGAAGTAGCCGTCGCCGTAGCCGACCGGCACCGTCACGACGCGCACGTTGTGGTCGCTCTGCCACGTCGATCCGTAGCTGACGGGATGACCGGGCGCCACGACCTTGAAGTACACGACGCGCGACTTCCACGCGAGCGCCGGCCGCACGGCGATGGTGCGGCGCACCTCGGCCGAGGGATAGACCCCGTAGAGCAGGATGCCGGGGCGGACCAGGTCGAGATGGCTCTCGGGCAGCTGCAGGATCGCTCCCGAGTTGGCCATGTGCCGGACGGGCGCGGGGGCGCCGTGCTTGTCGTACCACTGCAGCACGTCGTGGAATCGCGCCAGCTGCAGCCGCGCCGAGGACAGGTCGGCGGCGTCGGCGTTGGCGAAGTGCGAGTAGATGCCCTCGACGGCGACGCGGCGGCACTCCGACGCCCGCTCCAGCAGGGCCTGGGCGCTGTAGTAGTGGACGCCGATGCGCTCCATGCCCGTGTCGATCTTCAGGTGCACCGTCGCGGTCACGCCGAGATCGGCGGCGACGGCGTCGATCTGGCGCAGCTTGTCGACGGAGGACGCCGTCAGCGTGAGGTCGTGACGCAGGAAGAGCGGGATCTGGTCGCCGAAGATGCCGCCCATGACCAGGATCGGCACGCGGATGCCGGCCTCGCGGAGGGCCACGGCTTCCTCGAGGAACGCCACGCCGAGCGAGCCGGCGCCGAGGCCCACCAGGTGGCGGGCCACGGCGACCAGCCCGTGGCCGTAGGCGTTGGCCTTGACGATGGGCATGACCGCGGCCGGCGCGACGGCGTTCCGGATGGCGCGGTAGTTCTCGGTGAGCCGGGCGAGGTTCACCTCGACGACGGTCGGGCGCAGCACGTGCGCGGTCACCGGGCGATCCATCGGCGCACGTTCGATCGTACACTGCGGCGCGCCGCCGGGCCGAGAACTGCCCGCGCACCCGGCACGCGCGAGCCGCGCGTGCCGACGCCGCGCCCGGTGGGCCGCACGAGCCCGCGCACGCCGCCGCCGGTTGCGGTAGCGTTGGCCGGGCGCTCGCCGGCCGAGCGCGCCAGGGAGGCAACCGCCATGAAGACCGTCGTCGCGCTGCCCGGAGAAGGGATCGGCATCGAGGTGGTCGACGCCACGTGCGAGCTGCTGGCGGCCGCGGGCCTGCCGGTCAAGATCCTCACCCCGCCCCAGACCGAGCGGCCCGGCGGGCCGGTGCCCGAGGCGACCCGGCGCGCCTGCCGGGAGGCCGACGCCGTGCTCTTCGGCGCGGCCGGCCCCGCCACCTCGGCCGTGGTGGGCTGGCTCCGATGGGAGATGGACGCCTGGGCCGGCGTGCGGCCAGCCAGGTTCTATCCCGGCATGCGCTCGCCGCTGGCCGATCCCGATGGCGTCGACTTCGTCGTCGTCCGCGAGAATTCCGAGGACCTCTATCCCGGGCGCGAGGGCGATCTCGGCGACCTGAAGCGCGCGCTGCCCGGCCTGCGCGACCGCTTCGGCCGCGGCCTGGAGCGCTACGGCGACGGCGCGTTCGCCGTCAAGGTCGCCACGCGCGCCGGCGCCGAGCGCATCGCGCGCTTCGCGTGCGCGCTGGCCCTCCGGCGCAAGGCCCGGGGCCACCCCGGCGTCGTCGCCTGCGCGACGAAGTCCAACGTGCTGCCGCGCTCCGACGGCCTGTTCCACCACGTGGTCGAGGACGTGGTCGGCGGCCACCCCGGCCTCCGCTTCGAGCACTTCCACGTGGACGACGCCGCCCGGCGCCTGATCCGCTTCCCGAAGACCATGGACGTCGTCGTGGCCATGAACCAGTACGCCGACATCCTGTCCGACATCGCCGGCGAGGTGGCCGGCGGCCTCGGCGTGGCGCCCTCGGCGAACTTCGGCGACGACGGCTGGGCGTACTTCGAGTCCGTCCACGGCTCGGCGCCCGACATCGCGGGCCAGGGCATCGCCAACCCGACGGCCACGCTGCTCTCGGCGGCCCTGATGCTCGAGCACCTGGGGCTGGCGGCCGAGGCCGCGCGCCTGGAGAGCGCGGTGGCGCGCGTCTACCGCGACGGCAAGACGCTCACGCCCGACCAGGGCGGCGCGGCGAGGACGACGCAGGTGACGGCGGCGGTGCTGGCAGCCTACCGGAACGCGTAGACACGCCCCACCCGGCGGGCCCGATCCTACCGGCGGACGCGCGGCGGCCTGCGCGGCTCGGGTGATCGCGGCCGCGTCATCGCCGGGCGACCAGCCGGCGGAAGACGGCGGCGTACGGGAAGCCGTAGCCCTTCGCCAGCTCGGCGGCGTTGCGCCTCACGCGGTCGCCGATGGTCTGGCCGGGCGGGACGTTGAAGCCCGGCACCTGGCTCTCGTGGCGGATCAGCGCGGCCACCTGGCGGTCGATGCCGTCGGTGACGTCGACGATGGTGTCGGGCTCGTCGGCGCCCCAGTACCACAGCTCGCGGACCCGGTGGGGCTCGAGCCCCTCGCCGGTGACGTGCTCGGGGAAGTGCAGGTGGTCGCGGGCGTAGGGATAGACCGCGTCGGTCGTGACGAGGCCGGCCTTCCGGTGGTCGCGGTGCTGGAAGTTCCTGATGCGGTACGGATCGTGGACGAAGACGGTGTGGGGGCGGAAGCGGCGGATGGCGCGGACGACGTCGCCCAGGAACTCGCGCGTCTCCTCCAGCGCGCCGTCGGGATAGCCGAGCATCACCACGTGCTTGACGCCCATGAAGTCGGCGGCGGCGCGCTGCTCCTCGGCGCGCCGGCGCGCCAGCGCCTCGGGGGTGAGGGAGCGATCGCCGGTGCCGGCATCGCCGTTCGTGCACAGCACGTACGTCACCTCGCACCCGGCGGCGATCCACCTCGCCACCACGCCGCCGGAGCCGATCTCGGCGTCGTCGGGATGGGCGAAGACCACCATGGCGCGGTCGGGGACGTCCGAGACGATCGTGAGCGGACGGGCGCGGTCGGATGGCATAGCGGGCATTCTACAGGACGCCGGCCTCCACCCGAGCCGGCGCCGGTCGCGCCGCGCGCGCGGCGCGACCGGCAGTGGCGCGCGGCCTACCGGGGCTGGGCCACCGTCCTCAGGTACGGCTTGAGGGTCTTGAAGCCCTGCGGGAACTTCTTCTTCGCCTCCTCGTCGGAGACGTTGGCGGGGATGATGACGTCCTGCCCGGGCTTCCAGTTCACGGGCGTGGCCACGGCGTGCTTGGCGTTGAGCTGCAGCGAGTCGAGCAGGCGCAGGACCTCGTCGAAGTTGCGGCCGGCGCTCATCGGGTAGACCAGCATGGCCTTGATCTTCTTGTCGGGCCCGACGATGAAGACCGAGCGCACGGTGGCGTTGTCGGCGGCGGTGCGGGGCCCGCCGGCGGCGTTGGGGTGGATCATGTCGTAGAGCTTGGCCACCGTCAGGTCGGCGTCGCCGATCAGCGGGTAGTTGACGGCGTGGCCCTGCGTCTCCTCGATGTCCTTGACCCACCGCGTGTGGTCGCCGACCGGGTCGACGCTGAGGCCGATGATCTTGGTGTTGCGCTTGTCGAACTCCGACTTGAGCCCGGCCATGTAGCCGAGCTCGGTCGTGCACACCGGCGTGAAGTCCTTGGGATGCGAGAACAGGATGGCCCACTTGTCGCCGATCCACTCGTGGAACCGGATCTTGCCCTCGGTGGTCTCCGCGGTGAAGTCCGGAGCCTCGTCGCCGATTCGAACCGCCATGGCAGTCCTCCAATCCTTGCAGGGGTGAAACGATGGGTCGCTCGCCGCCGGGAGAGGGATTATAGCGCGCCCGGCTTGATTTCGAGCCCCGGGCGGCGCATCCTCCCGCGCAGGAGCCAGCCAGGGTGAAGATCACCTCCGTCAGGGCCACCTGGGTGCACGTTCCCATCCCGCCGGAACGGCAGCACACCAGCGACTTCGGCCGCATCGCGTCGTTCGATTCCGTCATCGTCAAGGTCGACACCGACGCCGGGCTCGTCGGCTGGGGCGAGGCCAAGGCCGGTGTCGGCAGCGCGGCCTCGGCCCACGGGCTGGCGGCCATCGTCAACCAGGACTACGCGCCGCTGCTCGTGGGCCAGGACCCGCGCGACGTGAGCCGCCTGTGGGACGTCCTCTACAACACGCCGCGCGAGGGCTACGCGCTCGCCCGCGGCCACGCGCTGCCCCAGCTGGGCCGGCGCGGCCTGTCGATCGCCGCCATCGCCGGCGTCGACCTCGCCCTCTGGGACGTCCTCGGCAAGTCCCTCGGCGCGCCGGTGTGGCGGCTGCTCGGCGGCCGCCGCGCCGAGCGCATGCCCGCCTACGCCTCCGGAGGCTGGGCCGACGAGGCGCGCATCGGCGAGCAGCTGCTGGGCTACGTCGACAAGGGCGGCTTCCGCGCCGTGAAGATGCGCGTGGGCGTCATGGACGGCGAGCCCCGCCGCTCGGCGGCGCGCGTGCGCGCCGCCCGCAAGGCCCTCGGCCCCGACGTGGCGCTCATGGCCGACGCCCACGGGACGTGGACGGTGTCGGAGGCCAAGGCGTTCTGCCGCATGGTGGAGGACTGCGACCTGTTCTGGCTCGAGGAGCCGGTGACCGCCGACGACAGGGCCGGCCTCGCCGAGGTCCGCCGCGCCTCCGCCGTGCCCATCGCCACCGGCGAGAGCGAGTTCACGCGCCACGACTTCCGCGAGATCGCCGAGGCCCGCGGCGCCGACGTGCTGCAGCCCGACCTCGCCATCGCCGGCGGCCTCACCGAGGGTGTCCGCATCGCCGCCATCGCCGCCGCCTACAACCTGCGCCTGGCGCCGCACCTCTGGTCGGGCGCGCCGGCCTTCGCGGCGGGCCTGGCCCTGGCGGCCAGCCAGAGTCCGGGCTTCATCCTCGAGTACTCGCTGGGCGCCAACCCGCTGCTGCACGAGCTGGTCCACGAGCGCTTCCCCGTGGTGGACGGGCACGTCGAGATCCCCGACCGCCCGGGGCTCGGCGTCACCGTCGACGAGGACTTCGTGCGCCGCCACGCCCGCGGCTGACGAGCGGCGAACCACGCTGATCGAGAGGAGCGTCCATGAAGATCAAGGCCGTCAACGGCGTCGCACGGATCCTCAAGGCCGAGGGGATCCCGTGGGTGAGCTGCTACCCGACCAGTCCCGTGAACAACGCGCTCGGCGAGGAAGGCGTGCCCATCCTCATGATGGGCGAGGAGCGCTTCGCCGTCGCCGTGGCCGACGCCTTCTCGCGCGTGACCTGCGGCAAGCAGATCGGCGCCTGCACGGTGATGGCCGGCCTGAACGCCGCCGGCATCCAGATGGCCTACGGCGCCATCGCCCAGGCCTGGGAGGACTCCTCGCCGCTGCTGGTCATCGCCGAGGGCGTGGGGGCCGGCGCCACCCGGCACACGCACTTCGACATGGCCGGCGCCTTCCGCTCGGTGACGAAGTGGGTCGGCGAGGTCGACCGCGCCGAGCTGGTGCCCGACTACCTGCGCCGGGCCTTCACGCACCTGCGCTCCGGCCGGCCCGGCCCGGTCCTGCTGCTCATCCCCCGCGACCTCGGCGAGTACGACCCCGACGAGCGGCCCTACACGCCGGTGAAGGGGTGGCGGTCGGCACCCGACCCCGACGACGTCGCCGCGGCGATCAAGGCGCTGCTGGCCGCGAAGGACCCGCTGCTGCACGTGGGCGAGGGGGTGCTCTACGCCGACGCCACCGCCGAGCTGCTGCGCTTCGCCGAGGCCGCGCAGGTGCCGGTGCTCACGACGCTCAAGGCCAAGAGCGCCTTCCCCGAGCACCACCCGCTGTCCGTCGGCGTGCGCGGCTCGCTCGCCGAGCACTTCCTCCGCACGTGCGACCTGCTCTTCTCGATCGGCTCGAGCCTGTTCCCCAACCGCTTCAGCCACGCCGTGCCCGACGCCGAGCGGAAGACCATCGTGCAGTGCACGGTCGACACGCTGGACATCAACCGCTCCTACGAGACGCGCCACGCGGTGATCGGCGACGCCCGGCTGACCCTGCAGGCGCTGATCGCCGAGCTGGACCGCCGCGGCGGCGCGCGCCGGCGGCCCGAGCTGCTCGAGGAGATCCGGGCCGGCAAGCAGGAGTTCATGGCGAAGTTCCGGCCGTGGATGGAATCGACCGAGACGCCGATCAACCCCTACCGGGTGCTCGGCGACCTCATGAAGGTGCTCGACCCGCAGCGGTCGTTCGTCACCGCGGACTCCGGCAACACGCGCGACCAGACCAGCACGGTGTACGAGGCGCGCATCCCGCGCGGCTTCCTCGGCTGGGGCAACGTCTCCACGCTCGGCTTCAGCCTGGCCGGCGCCGTCGCCGCCAAGCTCGCCTATCCGGAGCGGGACTGCGTGCACGTCACCGGCGACGCGGGCGTCTGCTACATGATGGGCAACTTCGAGGCGGTGGCGCGCTACCGGATCGGCATCACGACGCTGCACATCAACAACGGCGGCTACTCCGGCTACGGCCCCGGCTTCTGGGGCGCCGGCCACGACCCGTACACGTGGAAGGTCTCGGACCACAACGCGGCGTGCATGGCCTCGATGGCCAGGGCGGTCGGCTTCCACGCCGAGGACGTCACGCAGCCCTCGGAGATCATCCCGGCGATCCGGCGCGCGCTCGACGAGAACGCCAGGGGCCGGCCGGCGTTCGTCGAGTTCATCTGCTCCCATCACCCCGTCCACGGCGGCTGGGTGCGGAGTTAGTCCGGAGCGCCGCGGGGCTTCCTCTGGATCGCGCGTGGTCTTACGGGATGGAGCGCGGCTGGTTCAGGAGCCAGTCGATGACAGCAGCGGGGTCGGGCTCGGCCGGCTGCGCATCGGGACGGCGCTGGGGCGGCGCCGGAGTGCGGGGCGCCGGAGGTGTTGACGTCGGCGGTCTCGCGGCCGGCGACGACGACGGCGACTGCCGCTCCGCCGAGTCTCGCCTGGCTGCCGGCGTCTGGGGCCCGCGAGCCGGCGACGACGACGGTGACTGCCGCTCTGCGGGATCCGGCCTCACCGCCGGCGTCTGGGCCTCGCGCGCCGGAGCCGCCGGCGCGGGCGGGGCGTCGCCTGCGGGCCCGCCGACGCCGGGCGTCCGGCCGGCGACGGCGCTCGACGTGGAGCCCGGGGCGACGGGCGGCGGCGCCGTCGTGCGCGGCGCTGCCGGCCGGTCGGTGCCCGCCGCGGGAGGAGGCTGCTCTCGCGCCGCGGCAGCGGGAGGCGACGGCTCGCGCCCGGGGGCGGCCGCCGGACGCGGCTCGGTGCCCGCGCCGTCGGACGCGGCGGCCGGCGCCCTGGCGGCGCCCGTCCGGACGATCTCGATCGTCCGGGCCAGGAAGATACCCGACCTGATCTCGTAGGCGACCCGGAGGACCGAGCCCTCCCGCAGGTCGCCGAAGGACGCGGCAGCGTCGCCCGCCGTGATCGTCGTGTCGCGCGTGACCGTGACCGCCGTGCTGGCGCTCGATCTCACCGCCGACGGCACGACGTGGATCACGCGCGACTGCGCGTCGACCTGACGCACGCGGCCCTCGGTGGTGCCGACCAGCACCGCCTGGGCCGGCGGAGGCGCAGCGGCCGGCCGCGCGCTCGGCGCCCACGGGCCGACCCTCGCCCCGACGAGCGCCAGGGCCGCCACCGCGCCGCCGGCCAGCGCGATCAGGCCGCCGCGCCGCCCCACCGCGGCCTCCGGGAGCGGTGATCAGTCACCCAGGGCCTCTTTGATGGCGTCCATGATGGGGTTGCCCGTGCGCGCCTGGCGCGCGGCCGTCTGCGTCGCGGGCTTGCCGAGTGCCCGGCGCACGCAGTCGTACTGCTCCCAGCCGCGCAGCGGGTAGTCGAGGTCGACGGCCTTCCACTTCGCGTGACCGTTCTTGACCAGCCAGTCCATCTTCGACGAGACGATCTGCGCGACCCGCCCGACGCTCTCGCAGTCCCGGCGGCGGTAGTCGAACGACACCAGCACGGACTTGACCGCGGCCGTGGTCACGATCTCCGGCTGGAACGAGTACGTGTTGGCCGGGATCTCGGCGGTCGGGTAGAACTCGAGGGCGGTCTTGTTCGTGACCGGCACCAGGACGAGACCGTCGTCGGGGCCGATATCCTCCTTCAGGAGCTTCACCGGGTAGCCGGCCACGTAGAACATCGCGTCGATCCGCCCCGCCTTCAACTCGGCCAGCGCCTCCGTGGTGTCGATGGGCACCATCTCGCGCGGCGTGACGTCGGCGAGCTTGAAGAGGATCCGCGCGGTGAGATAGGTCCCGCTGCCGTCGCGGCCGATGGCCACCCGCCGGCCGGCCAGGTCGTCGAAGTCGGTGATGCCCCGGCGCCCGACCACGTGGACTTCCTCGTTGTAGAGCGGGAAGACCATCCGGGTCTTCTTCGCGACCCGCTGCAGCGTGGCGTCGTTCTGCACGCGGGCGACGAAGGCCAGGACGTCGGACTGCACGATGCCCATCTGCACCCCGGGCCGCTGGTAGACGGCGTAGAGGTTCTCGACCGATCCCTTCGAGGGATGCACGGCCAGGTTGATACCGCTCTGCTTCAGCAGCCGCTGCAGGTCGAGCCCGAACTGGTAGTACGTGCCCTTCTCGCTTCCCGTGACGAGGCCGAGGTCCTGAGCCACGGCCGGAGTCACGCCGACGAGCAGGACGAGAAGGAAAAGGACGCCGCGGAGAGCCGGAGGAGTCATGAGACCTCCCGTGTAGCAAAGTGTCGCCCAGACCGTTCCAGAGCCCCAACCGGGGGGGCCGGATACTAGCACACGGTGCCATCCGGGCACCAGCCGCTTGTGCATGCAGCCGGGCGCGCCGCGGGGTGGCGGGGTCAGGCGCTGGCCGCGGCCAGCTGGGCGGCGACGAGGCGGGCGTAGGCGCCGCGCCTGGCGAGCAGCGCGGCGTGCGTGCCCGTCTCGGTCACGCGGCCGTCCTCGAGCACCACGATGGCGTCGGCCCCGCGCACCGTGGCCAGCCGGTGGGCGATCACGACGGTCGTGCGGTCGCGCTTCAGTCGGTCGAGGGCGTCGCGCACGGCGGCCTCGTTGACGGCGTCGAGGTGCGAGGTGGCCTCGTCGAGGACGAGGATCGGCGCGTCCTTGAGGAACGCCCGGGCGATGGCCACGCGCTGGCGCTGGCCGCCCGAGAGCTGCGCGCCCCGCTCGCCGACCACGGTGTCGAGCCCCTCCGGGAGCGAGACCACGAACTCGGCGAGCGAGGCCTGCTCGATCGCCGCCGCCACCTCGGCCGCGGTGGCGCCCGGGCGGGCGATCAGCACGTTGTGGCGGAGGGTGTCGTTGAAGAGGTAGGTGTCCTGGGCGACCAGCGCGATGCGGCGGCGCAGGTCGTCCAGCCGGTAGTCCCTGAGGTCGTGTCCCTCCAGCCGCACCACGCCGCGCTCCGGGTCCCAGAAGCGCAGGAAGAGGTTCGCGATCGTCGTCTTGCCGGCGCCCGACGGGCCGACCACCGCCACCGTCGCGCCGGCGGGCACGGTGAGGAACACGTCGCGCAGCGCCGGGCGCGGGCGGCCGGGATACGTGAACGTCACGCCGGCCATCTCCAGCGCCGGCGCGCCGGCCACCGGCCGCGCGACGCCGGGACCATCGGTGACGGGGACGGGCGCGGTGTGGATGGCGTGCAGCCGCCGGGTGGCGCCGAGCGTGTCGGCCAGCTGGCGGCCGACCTGGGCGACCTCCCAGAGCGGGACGAACGCCGAGAGCGCCAGCAGCGTGAGCACGGGCAGGATCTCCGGCTCGAGCCGGCCGCGGAGCGCGAGCAGGCCGCCGGTGGCCAGCACGGCCAGGCCGCCGAGACCGGTCACGACCTCGTGCAGCGAGGCCTGGAGCGCGAGGTCGTGCAGGAAGGGCAGACGCGCGGCGAAGTACTCGCGCGCCCTGGCGGCGAACTCCGCGCCGCGCGCCCTCACGTGCTGGAAGGCCACGACCACGGCCAGCCCCTGGATCGAGTCCACCGCGTGGGCGTTCAGGTCGCCGGCGACGGCGCGGGCGCGCGCGGCCAGCCGGTCGATCCGCCCGCGGCCGAGCAGGGGGCTCAGTCCCGCGTACACGAGGAAGGGCAGCAGGGCGATCGCCAGCGGCCAGCCGAAGAAGCCGAGCGTGGCGAGCACGGCCAGCGGCACCAGCACGGCGACGAGGGCCGGCGTGATGGTGTGGGCGAAGAAGTACTCGATCAGCTCCACGTCCTGGGTCGCCACGCTCACGAGATCACCGGTGCGGTGCTGCACCAGGTACGCGGGGGCGAGCGCGTCGAGCTTGCGGAAGAGGCCCAGCCGCAGGTCGTGCAGGAGCCGGTAGGCCATGTCGTGAGCCAGCCACGACTCGAGCCAGTGCAGCCCGCCCGCCAGCGGCGCCACCGCGGCCAGGGCCAGCAGCAGCCCGCCGGTCGGCTCGCCGCGCTTCACGCCGCGCACGACGAGCGCGCTCAGCACGCCGACACCGATCAGCGCGGCCACCCGCGCGATGCCGAGCCAGAAGGTCAGCAGCAGCCGGCGCCCGTGACCGCGCGCCATGCCGGCGAGGATGGGAATGGCCCGTCGCCAGCCCAGCGGCGGCGCATCGCCGGCCGCGTCGATCCGCGCGCCCGCGGGCGCGTCGGCCGGCGCCGCCGGCGACGTCTCGCGCCGGGCGGCGGCGGGCCCGGACGGCGATCCGGCGTCGTCGGCCTGCGCCCGCATCAGGCGCGCGTAGGCGCCGCCGCGCGCCAGCAGCGCGGCGTGCGTGCCGGTCTCGACGACGCGGCCGGCGTCGAGCACCAGGATGCGGTCGGCGCGGGCGACGCTGGAGAGCCGGTGGGCGAACACGAGCGTGGTCCGGCCGGCCATGAGGCGCTCGAGGGCCTGCTGGATCAGCGCCTCGTTCTCGGCGTCCACGGACGAGAGCGCCTCGTCCAGGACCAGGATGGGCGCGTCGCGCAGCAGGGCTCGGGCGATGGCGATGCGCTGCCGCTGGCCGCCGGAGAGGCGGACGCCGCGCTCCCCCACGACGGTGCGGTAGCCGTCGGGCAGCCGGAGGATGAACTCCTCGGCGTTCGCCGCCCGCGCGGCGGCCCGCAGCTGGTCCGGCGTGGCGTCGGCCTTGCCGATGCGCAGGTTGTCCTCGACGGTGCCGTGGAAGAGGTAGGCGTCCTGGTGGACGACGGCGATGCGCGAGCGCAGCGCCTCGAGCGGCAGCGTGCGGACGTCGCGCCCGCCGACGAGGACGCGGCCCTGCTGCGGGTCGTGGAAGCGCAGCAGGAGCGTGGCGATGGTCGACTTGCCGGCGCCGCTCGGGCCCACCACGGCCACGCGCTCGCCCGGCGCCACCGCGAAGGCGAGCCCGGCGTGGGCGGGCCGCCGCCCGCCGGGATAGGCGAACGTCACGTCCTCGAACGCGAGCGAGGGCGGAAGCGCCGCCGGGTCGACGGCGCCGCCGGGATCGCGGATGGCCGGCGCCGCCTCGAGCAGGGCGGTGATCCCGCGCGCGGCCGACGTGCCGAGCATGCCCTGGTGCAGCAGCACGCGCAGCTCGCGCAGCGGGCGGAAGACCTCGACGCCGAGCATCAGGACCACCAGCAGCTCGCCGAGCCCCATGGCGCCGGTGGCGACGCGATGGACGCCCAGGGCCAGCGCGGCGGCCGCGCCGACCGTCATCCCCACGTCGGTGAGCCCGCGCGTGAGGATGTTGGCGCCGAGGACCCACATCGTGCCCTCCAGCAGCGCCCGGCCCTTGTCGGCGAGCAGCCGCGCCCGCGCCGCGCTCTGGCCGAAGGCCTTCAGCGTGGCGAGGCCTTGCAGGGCGTCCAGCAGCTCGGCCCCGAACGCCGCGTAGGCCCGCTGGCGGGCCAGGCTCGCGCGGCTGTTCTGGCCGTGCCAGAGCGCGGGCACGAGCAGCGTCAGCAGCGCGGCGGCGACCATCACCAGCGCCACCGGCAGGTCGAGGAAGGCCACGAAGGCGAAGATGAGCACGGGGGTCAAGCAGGCCACGACCAGTTGCGGCAGGAACTGGCCGAAGTAGACCTCCAGCTGCTGCACCCCCTCGACCATCGAGAGGATGACCTCGCCGGTGCGCGCCCGCGTGAAGTGCGCGGGGCCGAGCGCGGTGACCTGATCGTAGATGGCCTGCCGCAGGCGCGCCTGGACGAGGGCCGCCGTCCGGTGCGCCATCATGGCGCGCGCGTAGTCGAGGCCGCCGCGGATCACGGTGACGGCGGCGACGAGCGCGACGGCGAGCGCGAGCGACGCCGCCGTCGGCCCCTCGAGCACGCGCGCGAGCAGCCAGCCGAGCAGCGCCAGCCGCGCGATGCCGGCGGCCACGGCGCCGAGCCCCACGCAGACGGCGGCCGCGATGCGCCACCGGAGACCCGCGGTGAACCGCCACAGCGCGCGGTCGAAGTACATGTCAGCGGATCGGAGGGGGCGAGGGATCGCCCGGGCCTGGCCCGCGCTGGAGCATCGAGGGCGGCCTCGACGGAGTCGCGGGCATCGAGATCAGCGCTCGGGGGTGGCGGCCACGGCGCGGCGCGGCCGGATCGCCGTCTCGGCGAACAGCTCCAGCGAGCGGCACACCCGGGCATGCGACAGGTCGCCGAAGGCGCACACCAGCAACAGGGTGTCGACACCGATGGCCTCGAGCCGGTCGACCTTCGGCGCGACCTCCGCGGGCGCGCCGATGATCATGCCGCCGATGGCGTCGAGCTCGTCGTAGGTCTGCCCGCCCCACACGCGGCTGGTCAGCTCCCTGAACCGCGCGTCGGAGTAGTCGGGGGGCAGCGGCGGCGCCGCCAGCGAGGACAGGTACCAGAAGCCCTGCAGCGCCAGCGCGCCGTCGGCGCGGGCGGCCTCCGGCGTGTCGGCCACGTAGGTCTCGCGGCAGAGCAGGACCCGGGGACGATAGGGGCCGTGCCGCGGCAGCTCCGGGCGGCCGGCGATGGCCGCGCGATACTCCTCGATGCAGCGGGCCACCACGTCGGTCGGCGTGAAGTGCAGGGCCACCGGCCAGCCGCGCGCCCCCACGCGCGCCACCGAGGCCGGGCGGCTGGCCACCATGTGCAGGGGCGGGTGCGGCTGCTGGAACACCCGCGGCCGGAGGCTCAGCTCCGGGAACCGGTAGAACCGGCCCTGGTGCGAGGCCGTCGGCTGCGTCCACACGGCGAGGAGGACCTCGATGGCCTCCTCCGTCATGTCGGCGGCGTCGTCGAAGTCGAGCCCGAGCTTCACGAACTCGCCGGGCCGGACGCCCTTGCCCACGCCGAAGTCGAACCGGCCGCGGGCCAGGTTGTCGAGCATCGCGGCCTCGGCGGCCAGGCGCAGCGGGTGGTGGAAGGGCAGCGCGTTGACGTAGTTGCCGAAGCGCATCCGCGAGGTGCGCTGCAGCGCGGCGGCGATCATGAGGTTGGGGCTCGGCAGCACCGAGTAATCGGTGAAGTGGTGCTCGGCGAACCAGCACTCGTCGAAGCCGAGCCGCTCGGCCAGCACGATCTGCTCCAGCGTCTCGGCGTAGATCTGGTCGTGGGGCGCCCCGCGCCCCTGGCAGTAGTAGAACAGTCCGAAGTTCATGGTCCTCGCGACGCATCGTAGCACGCGCGGAAATTTCGCTGCGCCCGCGCGCCGGCCCTGGACGAGAATGGCCGGGCAACGCGCCTCGACGGCGGGCCGCCGGAGGAACCCGCGGGGCACGACGGCCGGGGCGACGACCTGGAGGCGTTGATGCGAGGAGCGGCGGTTCGCGCGAGGCCAGGCCCTCGACGGCTCGGCAGACCTCGACTTCCGAGCCGCTGCCGAGTCGTGCGCGAGCGCCGCGACGCGCTGTGGCAGGAGGCCGCGTGACCGCCCATCCGACGTGGATCGAGGAGTTCCCGGGCAACTTCGTGTGGTCCAACGCCGCGCTGGTGACGAAGGGCATGGCCCCGTACGGGGCCGTCGCGCTCGGCGAGATCGACGAGGTGTGCCAGCGCCTGCGCCGCCGCGAGCGCGAGCCCGAGCCGTGGCGCGCGTGGAGCGAGGAGTGGAGCGCCATGGCCCGCCGGCTCGAGCGCGCGGCCGAGGCCGCGGCCGCCCAGGGCCGCCAGATGACGGCCGGCAACTCCTACCTGCGCGCGGGCATGTACTACTTCACCGCCGAGCGCTTCGTGCCGCCGGGCCCCGACAAGCGCGCGCTCGGGCGCAAGGCCATCGCCTGCCAGCACGCCGGGCTGCGCCGCCGCCATCCCAACGTCGAGGTCGTCGAGGTGCCCTGCGAGGGCACCACGTTGCCGGCGCTCTTCATGAAGGCGCCGGGGGCGCTGCGCCGGGCGCCGACCGTGGTCGTCTTCGACGGCATGGACAACTGCAAGGAGATGAGCGTGCTCTTCGCCGGGCTCGAGTTCGCCGCCCGGGGCCTGCACACGCTCGCCATCGACGGCCCGGGGCAGGGAGAGTCGCTCCGGCTGCGCGGCCTCAGCGCGCGGCCCGACTACGAGGTGCCCGGCGCCGCCGCCTACGACTACGTCGCCGGCCGCCCCGACGTCGACGCCGCGCGCGTGGTGGTGCTGGGCTACAGCTTCGGCGGCTACTACGCCGCCCGCATCGCCGCCTTCGAGCGGCGGTACGCCGCGGGCGTGGCCTTCGCCGCGCTGCACTGGGACCTGGCCGCCTGGCAGCGCGAGATCAAGCGCCGCCACGAGACCGACCCGCGGACGACGGCCCAGTCGACCTTCCACTTCCCCTGGGTCATGGGCTGCCCGGACATGGACGCCGCGATCGAGAAGGCCCGGCGGTTCTCGCTGGACGGCGTCGCCGAGCGCATCGCCTGCCCCTTCCTGATCGTCCACGCCGAGGACGACCGCGTGGTGCCCGTGGACTCCGCGCGGCGGCTGCACGCGGCCGTGGGCTCGCCCCGCAAGCATCTCAAGATCTTCACCGCCGCCGACGGCAGCACCTACCACGCCCAGGCCGACAACCGCCAGGTCGGCGTCGACTACATCGCCGACTGGATCGGCGCCACGCTGGCCGCGGTCTGAGCGGGAGCGGGCGGGCAGGGCCCGCGGCCGGGCCCCGGGACCGGCCCGTTATAATGGTCGCGCCCGCACCGGCCACAGGAGGATCCCGATGCGCTACGGCGTCATCATGTTCGCCACCCACTACGCCATCCGTCCCGACGAGCTCGCCCGCGAGGTGGAAGCCCGCGGCTTCGAGTCGCTGTGGTTCCCCGAGCACACGCACATCCCGGTCAGCCGGCGCAGCCCCTGGCCCGGCGGCGGCGAGCTGCCGAAGGAGTACTGGCACGCCTACGATCCCTTCGTGGCGCTCACGCTGGCCGCGGCGGCGACGCGGACGCTGCGGCTCGGCACCGGCATCTGCCTGGTCGTCGAGCGCGATCCCATCACCACGGCCAAGGAGGTGGCGAGCCTCGATCACCTCTCCGGCGGCCGGTTCCTCTTCGGCATCGGCGGCGGCTGGAACGCCGAGGAGATGGAGCACCACGGCACCGCGTTCAAGACGCGCTGGCGGCTGCTGCGCGAGCGCGTGCTGGCCATGAAGGAGATCTGGACGAAGGACGAGGCCGAGTTCCACGGCGAGTTCGTGAACTTCGACCCGATCTGGTCGTACCCCAAGCCCGTGCAGAAGCCGCACCCGCCCATCCTGATGGGCGGTGACGGCCCCACGACGTTCGACCGGGTGCTCGAGTTCTGCGACGGCTGGATGCCGATCGCCGGGCGCATGGGGTCGACGTTCAGCGAGAAGTTCGCCACGCTGCAACGCCGCGCGCAGGCGGCCGGCCGGCCGCCGATCCCGGTGACGGCCTTCATGGCCCGGCCGGATCGCGCCGCCCTCGACCCCATGGAGGCCGCCGGCGTCGACCGCGCGATCTTCGCGGTGCCGTCGGAGGGGCGCGACCAGGTCGTGCCGCGCCTCGACGCGTACGCGCGGCTGATCCGGTGAGCGCCATGGCCCACAAGGGAATGACCTTCGGCATCTTCCTGGCGCCGTTCCACCGCATCGGCGAGAACCCGACGGTGGCGCTGGGCCGGGACATGGAGCTGATCGAGTGGCTCGACCACCTGGGTTACGACGAGGTGTGGGTCGGCGAGCACCATTCCGCGGGATGGGAGCTGATCGCCTCGCCCGAGGTCTTCATCGCCGCCGCCGCCGAGCGCACTCGCCACATCCGGCTCGGTTCCGGGGTGACCAGCCTGCCCTATCACCACCCGCTGATGGTCGCCCAGCGCTTCGTGCAGCTCGACCACATGACGCGCGGGCGCGCCATGCTCGGCTGCGGCCCCGGGGCCCTCGTGTCCGACGCGTACATGATGGGCATCGAGCCGGTCATGCAGCGGCCGCGCATGGAGGAATCCCTGGAGGCCATCATGCGGCTGCTCGCCGGCGACGAGCCGGTCACCATGAAGACGGACTGGTTCGAGCTGCGGGAGGCCCGGCTGCACCTGGCGCCGTACACGGAGCCGCACTTCCCCATCGCCGTCGCCAGCACCATCACGCCGTCGGGCGTGGTGGCCGCCGGCAAGTACGGGCTCGGCGTGCTCTCGCTCGGCGCGGGGCTGCCGGGCGGCCCCGAGGCGCTGGCCAGCCAGTGGAAGATCGCCGAGGAGACGGCCGCCCGCCACGGCAAGACCATGAACCGCAAGGACTGGCGGCTCGTCGTCAACGTGCACGTGGCCGAGGACGACGAGGAGGCGCTGCGGCAGGTCAAGCGCGCCGAGCGCCACGAGACCATCACCTACTTCGAGGAGACGCTCGGCCGGCCGCCCGGCCGCTCCGACGACCCGCTCACCGAGGGCGTGACGATGGGCACGACGCTGGTCGGCTCGGTCGAGACGGTCGTGCGCGGCATCGAGCGGCTGCAGGCGCTGAGCGCGGGCGGCTTCGGCGGCCTGCTCTTCCGGGCCCACGAGTGGGCCAATCGCGAGCAGACGCTGAAGTCGTACGAGCTGTTCGCCCGCTACGTGATGCCGCGCTTCCAGGGCTCGCTCGAGACGATCCGCGGCTCCAACGAGTGGGCGCGCGGCAACCGGAAGACCATCTTCAGTCCGAACGTCGAGGCCATCCGCCGCGCCTACCTCGACGCCGGCCGCGAGATCCCCGCGGACTACCGCGTCCGGACGTCCGGCGCGCGAGACGAGGATCCGCCGGGGCGCTGAGTCGCCAAGTCGGTCCGTGGGTTCGCGCGGCGGCCGGATCATTCATGAGCGGTCGTGCGAGAAGCGGGCGGGTCCTGTCGCCGGGCCCCGGGGCCGCGGGCTCGCCACCCGCCCGGGAGTGCGCGGCGGCGCTCATGAATGATCCTGACGATCAGGCGGGTAGCGTGAGACGAACGACATCCTCCACCGAGGCTTTGGTGTCGAGGGCAGCGATGGCGGAGACGAGGGCGTCGTACTGCGCTGGCGGGATAGGGAGGGCGGGCAGGAAGCGGCGGAGCTCGCGGGCGTCGCGGGCGAAGTCCCACATGAGCTCGCGGCCGTGGTACTCGCCGCTCACGCGGCGGCCGTCGCGGAGCAGGACGGTCATGCGCGGGGCGAAGCAGTCGCGGCCCACCACGCCCAGGATCTCGACGCGGCGCTGCAGCGCGGCCACGCGGGCGGCGACGTCGGCCGGCGCGTCGGCGCCGGCGTCGCGCGGGTCCTCGACGTTCTTCGACAGGACCGGGTAGTCGCCGGCCACCACGGTGTAGGCGACCATGTAGGCGGTGCGGCCGAAGCCGCTGCCGTCGGGCGCCGGCGGGCGGGGGAAGCGCGGCGACGGGTAGAGCGTCTCGAGGTAGTTCATCTCCAGCGCGATGCGCTCGACCGCCTCGGCCTTCAGGCCGTGCCGCTCGGTCAGCTCGTGGGCGAGCCAGATCACGGGCTGGTTGAAGCCGGGCGTTGGATAGATCTTGAACTTCACGTCCAGGATTTCCCATCGCCGGCCCAGGTCGGCGACGACCTGGGCGAGGTCCGCGGTGACGGCGCCGGTGAAGCTGTAGGTCAGGTCACCGCGGTGGCTGCCGGTGAAGGCGTTGTAGAAGCCGCCGCGGCCCTCCAGCGCGGTCGGCGCGCCCTCGAAGCCCTCGGCGGCGAGCGCGGCGGCCCACATGCCGCTGCGGGCGGCCTGGGCCTCGGCGAAGTCGGCGTCGCGGGCGCCCGTGCGCTGCCCCTCGATGAGGCTGCCGGCGAAGGAGGCCGCCAGCGCGATGGCGCTCACGGTGCGCCGGGCGTCGAGGCCGAGCAGCTTCGCCGTCGTGGCGGCGCAGCCGAGGATGCCGTAGACGGGGCTGGCGCGGAAGCCGTGCGCCGGCGTCGACGGGATGAAGTCGCGCGCGCACCGGCACTGCACCTCGTAGCCGGCGGCGAGCGCCGTCAGCAGCTCGCGGCCGGTCCGGCCCTCGCCCTCGGCGGTCGCCAGGCCCGCCGGGACGATGAGCACGCCCGGGTGCGTGAGCATGTGGTACGAGTCGCACTGGTTGTCGACGGCCACGGCGACGCCGTTGGCGAACGCCGCGCCCGGACGCGTCGCGCGGCCGCCGTCGACCCACAGCGTGGCGCCCTGCCCGGCGCCCACCCGCGCCGGCCCGATCCGCTCGTGCGTCAGCACGGCGCGGCGGGCGGCGGCGGCGCGCGGCGTGCGCGAGCCGGCCATGGCCACGGTGACGGCGTGGTTGACCACGGCCTTGGCCTTGTCCACGACCGCCGCCGGAAGATCCTCGAAGCGGAGCCCGGCCACGAACTCCCCGAGCTGCACGGCCAGCGGCCGGTCGTCTCGTCCTCTATCGGCATCCTTCACGTGGTGTGACCTCCTCTGGGCCAGCAGCAGGGTACGCCATTACGCCAGGCACCCGACACCGTCCTCGATACGGTCGGGTACCGTTGAGGGGCTCGGTGGCTCTCGATGTCTGAGATGTTCGACACTTGACAGCATTCGCCGTGAGCACCTGACCGCTCGCCACGCGAGCCCGAAACGTTCTGCCAGCGACGCACGCGCGCGTCCCGGGCGACGAACGGCACGTGCGTCGTGAGACATCCGGTTCTCGCAGCGATCGTCGATCGTGGCGCCTTCCAGGCTCCGCGGAAATCGCGGTGTACAGTCGTGGCACACGGAAGGGAGATCGCGCCATGTCGACTTGCGCCTCGGACTGCTGTGCAGACCTCGCGAACCTCGCGCTGCTGTGTCGGCGCCACCATCGCGCCGTCCACGAGGCGGCTTCGGCCTCGAGCGCCTGCCCGATGGAGCACTGCGATTCCGCCGGCCGGACGGCCGGGTCTTGCCCGACGCGCCGCCACCGAGCGCGTTGCGAGGCGACGTCGTCGGGCGGCTCCGGGCGCAGCACGAAGCCCAAGGCCTTCGTCTTCATCCACGGATCAACATGCCTACCTGGCGGGGCGAGCGCCTGGCGAGATCCCACTGTAAACGAGGGCGGGGGGCTCCGGCGACCCCTGGCTGCCCGGATCCATGATCGGTGTGAGGAATCCGGTGCGAGGGATCGCTCCGTCGTCCCGGTCGGGGCCGGAGTAGGGTATGCTCCGGCCCCATGAGACTGAGCCTCGCCTACGAGATGCAGCGTCCGGTGGTCGACGACCACGCGGTGATCGAGGAGACCCTGGAGCAGTGCGTGCTCGCCGACCGCATGGGCTTCCACGCCGTGTGGTTCGTGGAGCACCACTTCCTCACCAGCTTCTCGATGTCGCCGTGCCCCGAGGTCGTGCTGGGCGCGCTGAGCCGGCTGACCAAGCGGATCCGCCTGGGCTTCGGCGTGGTGATCCTGCCCTATCACCATCCCGTCCGCGTCGCCGAGCGGGTGGCCATGGTCGATCACATGTCCGGCGGGCGCGTGGAGTTCGGCACCGGACGCTCGGCGCCCTACGAGCAGATCGGCATGGGCATCGATCCCCGCGACACCCGGGCCATGTGGGAAGAGTCGCTGCGGATGATCCCGCGCATCTGGGAGGACGGCCTGTTCGCGGCGGAGGGCCGCTTCTGGACGGTGCCGCCCCGCGACGTGCGGCCCAAGCCGTTGCAGAAGCCGCACCCGCCGATCTGGGTGGCGGCGCTCCAGCCGGCGACGTACGAGCTGGCCGCCGAGCTCGGCATCGGCGTCATGGCGCTGAGCGTGGCCGCGCCGTCGCACCTGGCCCCGCACATCGAGCGGTACAAGGCGCGCGTCCGCCACGCCACGCCGGTGGGCAAGGCGATCAACGACCAGTGGCTCAGCGCCACCATGGCCGTGTGCGACCACGACGACCGCGGCGCCCGCGAGCTGGCCGCCCGCTCCCTGCGTACGTTCTTCGGCCCCGACCGGCCGTACCTGAAGGACCAGACCCACCTCTACGAGCGGCTGGTGGAGTCGTGGGGCGGCGTGCCGGAGCACCTGCGGGCGAACTTCGCCCGGTACCTGAAGACCGAGGGCGCGGCCGGCGCCCCCGAGGTCGACCTCTCGGGCGGCTCGGGGCAGATCGCGGCGGCGCTGTGGAACCAGATCGACGCCGACACGCTGGTCGACCGCGGCGTCCTCGTCGCCGGCGACCCCGAGAGCTGCCTGCGCAGCATCGCCATCCACGAGGCCGCCGGCGTCGACGAGCTGCAATTCCTGATGGCGACGGAGACGGTGCCTCACGAGACCGTGATGTCCTCCATCGAGATGTTCGGCACTCACGTCATCTCCAAGCTCGGGAACACCGGCCGCTGACCGGCGGCCGCGCGCGGCCGGGCGAGGCCATCGTCCGGCCGCGGCAAGGAGGCGGCATGGCACTGCAGGTGCGGCGAGTCATCACCGGCCACGACACGACCGGCCGGGCGATGGTGAAGATCGACGAGGTCTGCAAGAACCTGCGCTCGGGCCGGCCGGGCGCGACGGCGTGCACCATCTGGACCACCGACGGCTTCCCCGTGAACAACGACGGTCAGGCCGACGCCGCCACGCGCGAGGTCGGCACGACGCTGAAGAACGGGACGATCTTCCGGGTGATCGAGTTCGCGCCCGGCGTGGCCGCGCGCAACCACCGCACGGACTCCATCGACTACATCGTCGTCATCTCCGGCGAGATCGACATGGAGCTCGACGGCTCGACGGTGCACCTGCGGGCCGGCGACGTGATGGTCCAGCGCGGGACCATCCACAACTGGGTCAACAACGGCCCCGCGCCCTGCGTCCTGGCCGTCGTGCTGGTCGACGCCAAGCCCGTCGAGGCCGGCGGCAAGGTCCTGAACGCCGTCGGGTAGGAGGTGCGGAGATGAGCGATCGGCGCTACCGGCAGCAGGGATACCGGCAGGGTGAGGCCGCCCGGCGCGAGCCGCCGCGGCCGTCGCCGTCCGGCGCCCCGCGCAGCGGCGGGCCCATGCTCGGCCAGCGCACCGTGTCCCGGTGCGCCGCCTGCGGCACCGTCCTGCCCATCGCCACGTCCGCGCTCGAGCAGTGCCCGTCCTGCCGCGCGGCGATCCGCGCCTGCCGGCAGTGCGCGCACTTCGAGCCGGGTCGCCGCTTCGAGTGCGCCCGGCCCGTGCCCGAGCGCGTCGCCGACAAGGCCGCGCGCAACGCGTGCCCGGAGTTCTCGCTGCGCGTGACCGTCGAGCGCGACGCCTCCCCCGACGGCCCGCGGCCCGGCGACGCCCGGCGCGCCTTCGGCAACCTGTTCAAATGACGGACTCGGAGGGGGCTTCGCCCCCCTTCCGACGCTCGGCGGGCCTGCGGCCCGCTCCGCTGCCTCCCCCAGGACGGATCGCGCCGGCGAAGCCGGCGCCCGAAGCGGAGGGGCCTCCGGTATGCGGTGATGTCGAGCCGGCGTAGCAGGCCGCGGGATGGCGTGTTGTGGTTAAATCCGGGGAGACTACGAGGAGGGTGGTGTCGATGGCGACTCGGATGGTGGAGCCCCGGATGGAGCTGGAGCAGCACCTGCACATGTACCGGCAGATGGCCAAGATCCGGGCGTTCGAGGAGCAGGTCAACGAGCTGTACAGGAGCGCCAAGATGCCCGGCCTGGCCCACCTCTACATCGGCGAGGAGGCCGTGGCCGTCGGCGTGTGCGAGGCCCTGCGCCGCGACGACCTGATCACCAGCACCCATCGCGGCCACGGGCACTGCCTGGCCAAGGGCGCCGCCGTCGACCGGATGTTCGCCGAGCTGCTCGGCAAGGAGCCCGGCTACTGCCGCGGCAAGGGCGGCTCGATGCACATCGCCGACCCCGAGACCGGCAACCTCGGCGCCAACGCCATCGTGGGGGGCTCGGCCGGCATCGCCACCGGCGCCGCGCTCTCGGCGAAGATGCGCGGCAGCGGCCAGGTGGCCGTGTGCTTCTTCGGCGACGGCGCGCTCGGCCAGGGGCTGGTCTACGAGGCCATGAACATGGCGGCGCTGTGGAAGCTCCCGGTGATCTACGTCTGCGAGAACAACCTCTACGGCGAGTACACGCCGTGCGGCGAGACGATCGCCGGCGACATCCTGGCCCGCCCGCGGGCCCTCGGCGTGCACGCCGAGAGCGTCGACGGGCAGGACGTCGTGGCCGTGCACGCGGCGATGCGGCGGCTGGTCGAGCGCGCGCGCCGCGGCGAGGGGCCGGCCTTCCTCGAGTGCAAGACGTACCGGTACTACGGCCACCACGTCGGCGACGTCAACCGCGAGTACCGCTCGCGCGAGGAGGAGCGGGAGTGGATGAGCAAGCACGACCCGCTGCAGATGCTCGCCGGACGGCTCATCGGCCAGCGCCTCGCCGACCAGGGCGTCTTCGAGCGCATCCATGCCGACGTCAAGGCCGAGATCGACGCCGGCGTACAGTACGCGCTGGCCGCGCCGTATCCCACGCCGGATCAGGTGGACCAGGACGTCTATGCCTGACGGGCTGCCGCTCGAGGGCCTGCGGGTCCTCGAGCTCGGCCACATCTTCGCCGGCCCGTCGGCGGGCCTCGTGCTGGCCGACCTCGGCGCCGACGTCATCAAGATCGAGCGCCCGGAGGACGGCGACCAGTCGCGCGGGATGCCGGCCGGCAACTGGGCGACCTTCCACTTCCTGAACCGCAACAAGCGCAGCGCGGCCATCGACCTGAAGGGCTCGCGCGAGGGGCGCGAGCTCTTCCTGCGCCTGGTGGGCTCGGCCGACGTCGTCATCGACAACTTCGGCCACGGGGTGGTGGAGGGGCTCGGCCTCGGCTGGGACGTCCTCTCCCGCGCCAACCCGCGCCTGATCTACCTCGCCGTCAAGGGCTTCCTGCCCGGGCCCTACGAGGCGCGGCCGTTCCTCGACGAGCTGGCCCAGATGTCGGCGGGGCTCGCGTTCATGACCGGCCCGCGCGGCCAGCCCACGCGGGCCGGCGCCTCGATCGTGGACGTCGGCGCCGCCGCCTACGGCGTCATCGGCGTGCTGGCCGCGCTCCAGCAGCGGGCCCGCACCGGGCGCGGGCAGAAGATCACCTCCGGGCTCTACGAGACGACGGTGTTCTGGGTCGGGCAGTGGCTCGCGGCCCACGCGGCCACCGGCGAGCCGTCGGTCCCGCTGCCGGAGATGCGGCAGGGCACGCGCATGGGCTGGGGCGTGTACCAGCTGTTCACCGCGGCCGACGGCGAGGAGGTCTTCATCGGCATCACCTCCAACGGCCACTGGGAGCGCTTCTGCAAGGCCTTCGGCCTCGACGACCTCCTGGCCGACGAGCGCCTGGCCGACAACGCCCGGCGCGTGGCCGCCCGCGGCTGGCTGCCCGCGCGCCTGGCCGAGGAGATGCGGCGCTACCCGAGCGCCGAGCTGGCCGAGCGGCTGGAGCGGGCCCGGGTGCCGTTCGCGCCGCTGCGCCGCCCGGACCAGCTCGTGGACGACGCGCACCTCAACGCCTCCGGCCAGTTCGTGGACACGCCGCTGCCCGGCCGCGGCGCGGCGAAGCTCCCCAAGCTGCCCGTGCGCAGCACGGCGTTCGAGCTGGGGCTGCGGCGGCCGGCGCCGCGGCTCGGGGAGCACACGCGGGAGGTCCTGGAGGAGACGGGGCTGTCGACGGACGCGATCGAGGCGCTCGCCTCGCGGAGGGTGATCGCATGAGCGACCTGCCGGGGACCGTGGCGATCAGGGAAGTCGGGCCCCGCGAGGGCTTCCAGTTCGAGAAGGGGCCCATCGCGCTCGCCGACAAGATCGCGCTGGTGGACGCGCTGTCGGCCACGGGCGTCGGCACCATCGAGTTCACCTCGTTCGTGAGCCCCAGGTGGGTGCCGCAGATGGCCGACGCCGAGCAGATGGTCGCCGGCCTCCGCCGCGCGCCCGGCGTGGCCTACGAGGCCATCTGGCTCAACGAGGCGGGCCTCGAGCGCGCGGCGAAGCACCGCGACGTGCTCACGCTCCGCCCGATGTTCAGCGTGGCCGCCAGCGACACGTTCATGCGGAAGAACACGAACCGGACGGTGGAGGAGCGGCTCGAGGAGCTGCCGGGCTGGGCCGCGCGCTACCGGGCGCTCGGCATGGACTGGCTCGACGCGGGCGTCATGGCCGCGTTCGGCTGCAACTACGAGGGCGACGTCGCGCCGCGGACGGTGGTGACGGTGCTGGAGCGGGTCGAGCAGACGGGCGCGGCGTGCGGCGCCCGGCTGGGCGCCATCGGGCTGGCCGACACGATGGGCTGGGCCAATCCGCTGCAGATCAAGCGCGTGGTGGGCGCCGTGCGCGAGCGCTGGCCGGCGACGCCGATCCGCCTGCACCTGCACGACACGCGCGCGCTCGCCATCGCGAACGCGATGGCGGCGCTCGAGATGGGCGTCACGCGCTTCGACAGCGCCGTGGCCGGCATGGGCGGCTGTCCCTTCGCCGCGCACAAGGGCGCGGCGGGCAACGTGACCACCGAGGACCTGGTCTTCCTGTGTCAGGAGCTGGGCGTGGCGACCGGGATCGATCTCGACGCCATGATCGCCGCCGGCCAGCTCGCCGAGCGCGTGGTCGGCCACCCCTTGCCGGGCAAGCTCAAGGCCGGCGGCAACCTCGCCGCGTACCGGGCGCGCGCCCGCGCCGGGGCGCCCGCGGCCTGACGTCGGCGGGCGCGCGAGCCGCGCACGCCCGACCGATCGGCGGCGCCACCACGGCGCCCCGTCAGTGCGTGTCGAACACCCCCTGGTACTCGGCGATCGTGCGGCGCATGGCCTGCGTCTCCGACGCCGTCGGCCGGTCGGGGTCGGCGGCGGCCGGGACGCTGCCGAACTTCATCAGGCACGCCATCAGCAGCAGGCGGGCCTTCGTCGCCGTCAGGTTCCGCCCGCCGATGAACGGCGCGTCCGGCGGCGGCACGAAGCCCTCGGCGTTGCCGCGGCCCACCAGCACCACGGGCATGCCCGAGAACGCCGCCCGCCGCATGACGCGCGCCCGGACCGACGACGTCGCGCGCCCGTAGGGCGACAGTCCCTCGACGACGAATCCGGCCAGCGGATGGGCGGCGAGGTTGCGCTCGATCTGGGCCAGGACGTCGACGTGACGGGAGGGATCGTCCTCGTGGTCGTCCTCGGCGTAGTTGCCGTCCTTCACGATCGCCACCCTGGGGAGCGCGGACTCCACGAGGTCGCCGCGCGCATCCTTGATGGCGACCGGCGTCGGGCCCCCGCGCAGCCGGCCGGTGACCTCGGCGGGCAGCCGCGTCACGTTCACGGCGGAGGTGTGGGTGTGCCGCGCCGCCGGCAGGTAGGTGAGGACGGCCGGGCCCTCCCAGCCCACCGCGCCCACGATGCCGCCGTGGCCGCCGGTGACGATGTAGCCGCCCGGCCGCGCGTCGGCCTTCTGCACGTCGCGCGCGGCGAAGACCTGCTGCTCCTGCACCAGCACCACGCCGACCCGGTCGCGCCCGTCCTCGTCGGCCCAGACCCGGGAGAGGATGTACTGCACGGAGTCGACGATGTTCTTGTCGCCGTCGTTGCCGAGCTCGCCGTGCGGGCGCTGCGAGGCGTTGCCGCAGACCGGCAGCGTGGTGTCGACGAGGAGATTGAGCCAGTAGACCGTCTCCTCGATGCGCGGGCTGCCCTGCGTCCACACCGCGCCCGCGTAGGCCCCGGTGCCGAGCACCCGCTGCACGACGTTGGCGATGCGCGCCAGGGCCGGCCGCGCCGGCGCCGGCCCCAGGTGATACGGCCGGTACGGGAAGAAGTCGCGGCCCCGCCGCTCCGGGGCGATGTCGCCCTCGCCGACATCGGTGCGCAGCGCCGCGGGCAGCCCCTTGGTGTAGCCGGCCGAGGGCACCACGCGGTAGAAGTCGATCTCGGCGCGCCCGCCGATCAGGTTGCCCACGCCGTGCGTGCCGATCCCGAGCCGGTCGATCTCCTCGAACAGGCGCGCGCCGTCCGGATAGAACGGCTGCCGGGCCTGCGCCTCCGGGGCCAGCGGGTGGGCGCAGTCCTCCTCCCAGGGCCGGCCGTCGGCCTGCCGCGCCATGTACGGCAGGGGGTAGACGCCGTCCTCGGGCTGCAGGGTGATCTCGTACACGGGGCGGTCGTCCGGGCGGCGCCGCTCTCGGTGAAACTTCCCGTCGCGGTCCACGTATCCGTCGGGCGGGCCGTAGAGCTCGGCGGCGTCGCGCTCCAGCGGATGCGCGCTGAACTGCTCGACGTACACCGTCACCGGCGCGGCGAGCCGCTGCGCGCGCAGGACGTCGAAGCGCAGGGGGCGGCCGTCGCCGCCGGTCAGGGGCGGCAGGCCGTACTTGGCGCGCGCCTTGTTGCTGGTCACCAGCGGCGGCGTGTTCTGGATGGTGGCGTTCGATCCGGCGAAGTGCGCGATCCGGGGTCGTGCGGGCATGGCCTCTCTCCTCCGCTCCACGAGCGGGCCCCAGCATACCCGCCGGCGCCGCGCTCGCGCGAGCCGGCGGCGGCGCGCGCCGCATCGGGGAATGCCGGCGCGGCCCCGTCCGCCTGCTATCCTGAACGGACCCGGAGAGTCCCGGTGCGCTGCCCGGCATGCCAGACCGATAACCGCGAAGGCCGCCGCTTCTGCGCGCGATGCGGCGCGCCGCTGGCCCGTCCGTGTCCCTCGTGCGGCTTCGTCAACGAGCCCGGCGAGGCGTACTGCGGGGGCTGCGGGGCGGGCCTCGGCGCCGCCGCGCCGGCGGCGGCGCGCTTCGACGCGCCCAGCGGCTACACGCCGGCGTTCCTGGCCCAGCGCATCCTCAAGGACCGCGCCGCCCTCGAGGGCGAGCGCAAGCAGGTGACCGTCCTCTTCGCCGACGTGTCGGGGTTCACCGCCCTGTCCGAGCGCCTCGATCCCGAGGACGTCCACGGCCTCATGAACGAGGCGTTCGAGCGCATGCTCCGCGAGATCCACCGCTACGAGGGCACCGTCAACCAGTTCCTCGGCGACGGCCTGATGGCCCTCTTCGGCGCGCCGGTGGCCCACGAGGACCACGCGCGCCGCGCCGCCCTCGCCGCGCTCGGGATGCAACGCGCCCTGGACGCCCATCGCGCCGACCTGCGACGCCGGCGCGGCATCGACTTCCGGGTGCGCATGGGGCTGAACACGGGGCTCGTGGTCGTCGGCGCCATCGGCGACAACCTGCGCATGGACTACACCGCCGTGGGCGACACCACCAACGTGGCCGCGCGCATGCAGCAGCTCGCCGAGCCCGGGCAGATCCTCGTCGCCGACGCCACGCGCCGCCTGGTCGAGCGCTACTTCGACTTGCAGCCCCTCGGGGCCCGGGCCGTCAAGCACCATGCGCCCGTCGCGACCTGGGCCCTGCTCGGGCCGCGGGCCGCGCGCGACGAGGCGCTGGCGACGCCGCTGCTGGGACGCGAGGACGCGATGGCCGTGCTGGAGCGCGCCGCCGCCGCCGCGCGTGGCGGCCGGGGCCAGGCCGTCTACCTGGTGGGCGAGCCCGGCATCGGCAAGTCGCGGCTGGTCGCCGAGCTGCGCGCGCGGCTCGGCGACGACGTGCGCTGGCTGGCCGGGCGCTGCCTGTCGTTCGGTCAGTCGACGGCGTTCCTGCCGGTGGCCGAGATCGTGCGCGGCCGCCTCGGCGTCGAGGACGCCGACGACGAGGAGCGGGTCGTGCGCCGCATGCGGGAGAGCCTGGCGCCGCTCGGCGCGCGGGGGGACGCCATGGCGCCGCTGCTGGCCTTCCTGCTCTCCGTCGGCCCCGCCGATCCCGGCGTGGCCGCCCTGGATCCGCTCGGGCGCCGCGCCCGCCTGGTGGACGCGCTCACCCAGCTCGTCCTCCTCGACAGCCGCGAGCGGCTGGTGGTCCTGGTGGTCGAGGACCTGCACTGGATCGACGACGCCTCGCAGGAATACCTGACGCGGCTGATCGACGCCGTGGCCGGCGCCGCCGTGCTCGTGGTCCTCACCTGGCGGCCCACCTACCGGGCGCCGTTCGCGGAACACACCTACGTCTCCCGCGTCGTGCTCCAGCCGCTGGACGAGGCGCACGCGCGCGGCCTCATCCGCGCCGCCCTCGACGTCGACGCGGTGCCCGACGACGTGGCCGCGCTCGTGGCCCGCAAGGCCGAGGGCAATCCCTTCTTCCTGGAGGAGCTGGCCCGGGCGCTCCTCGACACGGGCGTGGCCCGGCGCGACGGCCGCCGCCTGGTGGTGGATCGTCCCGCCGCCGCCATCTCGCTGCCCGACCGCGTCCAGGACGTGATCGCCGCCCGGCTCGACCGCCTCCGCGAGGACCAGAAGCGCACCGTGCAGGTGGCCAGCGTCATCGGCCGCGAGTTCGCGCTCCGGCTGCTGCGGCGCGTGGCCGATGCCGCCGACCGCCTGGAGCAGGCGCTCGGCGAGCTGAAGGCGCTGGAGTTCGTGTACGAGCGCATCACGGCGGGGGACCTCGAGTACGTCTTCAAGCACGCGCTCACGCAGGACGTCGCCTACGCCTCGATCCTGCACGCGCGCCGTCGCGAGCTGCACGCGCGCATCGGCGCGGCCATCGAGGAGCTGTACGCGGACCGGCTGGAGGAGCGCACCGAGGAGCTGGCGCACCATTTCATGGGAGGCGAGGTGTGGGAGCGCGCGGCCCGCTACGCGCGCCTGGCCGGCGACCGCGCCGCCGCGCTGTGCCTCGACGCCCGCGCCGTGGAGTTCTACGAGCGGGCGCTCGAGGCGCTGGGCCGCCTGCCCGACACGGCCGAGACCGCCCGGGCCGGCGTGGCCGTGCGCCTGGCCATGCGTCCCCCGCTCTGGCGCGGCGGCCAGCTGGACCGTCTCTTCGACGTCTTCCGCGAGGCGGAGACCCTCGCCACCCGCCACGGCGACACGGATGCCCTCGACACCGTGTACGCGTTCCTGGTGCAGTACCACTGGGCCAAGGCCCAGTACGGCGAGGCGCTGCGCTACGGCGAGCGCTGCCTCGAGCTGGCCGGGGCACGCGACGATCTCGGCCTGGCCGTCACCGCGCACTACTATTCCGGCTGGGCCTCGCTCTCGCTCGGCCGGTTCCCCGATGCGCTCGAGCACTTCGGCTGGATCGTCGAGCGTCTCGAGGGCGAGCGTGCCGGGGAGGGCTTCGGCATGTCGGGGCTGCCGTACTGCGGGGCGTGCGCGCTCTCGGCGTGGGTGTGCGGCCTGACCGGTGACTTCGAGCGGGCGTGGACGCTGCTGGACCGCGGCGAGCGCGTGGCCGCCGCCGCCGATCACCTCTACAGCCGCACGGTGCTGTCGATCGCCCGCGGCGGCGTGCTGGTCGAGGCCGGCTCCCCCGCCGAGGCCGTCCCGCTGGTGTCCGCCGCGCTGGCCGTGTGCCGCGACAAGCGCTTCGCCGGCCAGACGATGTTCGCGGCGCAGAATCTGGCGCGCGCCTACGCGGCGACGGGGCGCGCGGAGGAGGCCATCCCGCTCGGCCGCGAGGCCATCGAGCTGCAGGAGAAGGCCAACGCCTCCAGCGATCGCGGGATGATGCTCTTCATCGTCGCCGAGGCCGAGCTGCGGGCGGGACGGCTGGACGCCGCCGAGGCCACCGTCGGCGAGGGACTCGAGGTCACCCGCCGCCAGGGCGAGCGCGCCTACGCGGCACAGCTGGCCTGGGTGCACGGCGAGATCGCCCGCGCGCGAGGCGATGTGGCCGCGGCCCGCGCGCGACTGGCCGGAGCCGAGGCCGGGGCCGCCGCCCTGGGCATGCGGCCGCTGGCCGCGCGCTGCCGCGCCGCCCTCGCCACCCTCGGCGCCTGAGCCGCCCGCGCGCCGCCCCGCCAGGTGCGGTACAGTGGCGGCGCCATGAAGTTCGGCTGGATGACGCTGTCCCTGTCGCCCTCGCCCGCCGACGACCTGGCGGCCGTCCACGAGCAGCTGGAGCAGGGCGTGCTCGCCGAGGCGATGGGCTTCGACCACCTCTGGCTCACCGAGCACAACTTCACCGGCGAGTGCGCGTACGCCGACCCCATCCCCTTCGCGGGCGCGCTGGCCGCGCGCACCGCACGGGCGCGCATCGGCTTCGCCGTCATCCAGATGGCCCTGCACCATCCGGTGCGCCTGGCCGTCCAGACGGCCGTCCTGGACAACCTGAGCCGCGGCCGGCTCGACGTCGGGCTGGGGCGCGGGTCGACCTACAACGAGTACGAGTACGTCGGCTTCGGCCTCCGCAGCGACGACAGCCGCGCGCGGATGGAGGAGGCCACGGCCGTCCTGGTCGGCGCCTGGACGCAGGAGCCGTTCGTGCACGAGGGCAAGTTCTTCTCGGTCCGGCTGCCGGCGGTGCGGCCGCGGCCCGTGCAGCGGCCGCATCCACCCATCTGGCGCAGCGCCATCACCGTCGCGTCGCTGGTGGAGTGCGGCCGCGCCTGGCGTGCCGGCCATGATGTCCCGCGTGCCCGACGCGCGGATCCCCGAGCGGCTGGCGCGCTACCGCGAGGGGCTCGAGGCCGGCGGCCACGACGCGGCCACCCGGCGCCGGCTGCTCGGCGAGGTGTCGGCCTGGCGGTTCCTCTACGTGGCCGAGAGCCAGGCGCAGGCCGAGGACGACGTGCTCGAGGCCACGCTGCGCTATCGCGAGCACATGCATCACGTGCGCGAGGCCCACAATCCCGCCGACTTCCGGGTGAACCCCGCCGCCGTCAACCCCTGGATGGACCCCGCCGTCCCGCATCCGGACGGCGTGCGCTTCGTCCTCGAGACCGGCGCCCTCTACGGCGCGCCCCGGCGCGTGGCCGAGCAGGTCGCCGCCCTCGGCGACACCGGCCTCGGCCACGTGATGTGCCAGACCAGCTGGGGCGGGCTCGCCCACGACAAGGTCGTCGCCTCGCTGCGGCGCTTCGGCGAGCGCGTCGCTCCGGCGTTCCGCGCGCGCTGACGCGCGGCCAACCCTGAAGGACACGGAGACCACGCCATGCTCGATCTCGTGATCCGCGGTGGACAGGTCGTCACGCCCGGCGGCGCCGGCGTCTGGGACGTGGGCGTGGAGGGCGAGCGGATCGTCGCGGTCGCCGCCCCCGGCACCCTGCCGCGCGACGCCGGCCGCGTCGTCGACGCCGCCGGCAAGCTCGTCATCCCCGGCGGCATCGACCCGCACGTGCACACGCACTGGCCGATCCCGGCGCTGGGCGGCGGCCACACCACCAGCGCCCCGCCGGAGCAGGTGAGCCGCGCCGCCCTCTGCGGCGGCACCACGACGCTCGTCGACTTCGCGGTCTGGGAGCCGGGCATGACGATCGCGCAGGCCATCGCCGCCAAGGAGGCCGTGTGGCGCCAGGGCTTCACCGACCACGCCCTGCACGTGATGCTGCAGGGCGCGGTGCCGCCCGAGGTGATCGACCAGATTCCCGAGGCCATCCAGGCCGGCTTCCCGAGCCTGAAGATCTTCACCACCGACGTGCGGCCCATCGGCAAGGGCCGCATGATCCGCCTCGGCCACCTGTGGGCGATCATGGACAAGGCGGCCCGGCACGGCGGCATCCTGGCCATCCACGCCGAGGACGACGACCTGGTGATGTACATGTACGAGCGGGTCGAGCGCGAGGGCCGCACCGACATCCAGCACATGCCGCTCGTGCACAGCGCCATGTCCGAGGACATCTCGTTCCGCCGCGTGCTGCGCCTGGCCCGCTACGTCGAGGGCGCGGCCGTCTACTTCGTGCACGTGAGCGCGGGCGCCGGCGTGGAGGCCATCGCCGAGGCGCGCGGCGCGGGCCTGGCCGTGTACGGCGAGACGCTGCACCACTACGCGACGTTCACGGCCGAGGCCTACCTGCGGCCGGACGGCGTCATGTTCCACACGTATCCGTCGCTCAAGCACGAGGAGGACCGGCGACGGCTCTGGCGCGGGCTGGAGACGGGGACGCTGGCCACCGTGGCCACGGACGAGCTGTGCACGCCGCGCGCCGTCAAGCTCCGGAGCCGCCACGTGGCCGACGCCACCGGCGGCCACGTCGGCGTGGAGACGCGCGTGCCCATCGTCTACACGGAGGGCGTCGCCAAGCGCGGCCTCTCGCTCGAGCGCTTCGTCGCCGTCACCTCCGCCAACGCGGCGCGGCTGCTCGGGCTCTATCCGCGCAAGGGCGCCATCGCGCCGGGCAGCGACGCCGACCTGGTGGTGTTCGATCCCGGCGTGCGGCGGACGCTGCGCGCCGAGGACCTGCACGGCTCCGACTACAGCGCCTGGGAGGGCTGGGAGGTGCACGGCTGGCCGTCCATGGTGATCCTGCGCGGCAAGGTCGCGGTCGAGGACGGCAAGCTGATCGGCCGCGCGGGCGACGGCCGGCACGTGCCCGGCAAGCTGGCGGCCGCCATCCAGGACGGGCCGGCCCTGTGATGACCGTCCTGGTCACCGGTGTCGCCGGCCTCATCGGCCACGCGCTGGCCGTGCGCCTCCAGGCCGCCGGCCGGCGCGTGATCGGCCTCGACCGGCGCGCGCCGCGCGGCGGCCGGCCGGCGTTCGAGTTCGTGGAGGCCGACGTGAACGACGTCCACCGGCTGCACGCCGCGATCCGGGGCCGCGAGCCGGCCGCGATCGTCCACTGCGGCGGCGTCTCCGGGCTGATGGTCGCGCGCGACAACCCGTTCCTGATCTGCGAGACCAACATCCGCGGCACCGCGCACGTCCTCGAGGTGGCCCGCCTGGTCCGGCCGCGGCGCCTGATCTTCTGCTCGTCGATCTCGGCCTACGGCCACGAGGATCCCGACGCCGTCGTGACCGAGGACACGCCCCTGCGCGGCCGCACCGTCTACGGCGCCTCCAAGATCGCCGGCGAGGCCCTGGTCCACGCCTACGCCGCCGAGCACGGCGTCGACGGCCTGGCCCTCCGGTTCGCGCACGTCTACGGCCCGGGCCGCGAGACGCAGTGCTTCGTCCGGGAGATGATCGAGGACCGGCTGGCCGGCCGTCCCTCGCGGCTGCCGCACGCGCGCCGCTCGCGCCGGCAGTACGTGCACGTCGACGACGTGGTCGACGCCATCGTGGCCGGCCTGGACGCCGACCGCCTGCCGCGGCGCGCCTACAACATCGGCCCCGGCCGCCAGCACGCGCTCGGCGAGGTGGCCGACGCCGTGCGCGGCGTGCTCGGTCCGCACGAGGTCGAGTTCGACGACGCCAGCGACCCGCCCGAGTACCGCTGTGGCACCCTGGACGTCACCGCCGCCGCCCGCGACCTCGGCTGGCGCCCCAAGATCGACCTGCCCGCCGGCATCGCCACCTACGCGACGTTTCTCCGCGGTCGGCACCTATCGGGATGAGTCCGGCCGACAAAAACACTACGATCCCGAACGTCCTGCGCGCATTTGCTCCGACTACGGGCTAGACTGTTGGAGGTTCGGGCGCTCGTTCGTTGCGACGAAAACACAGTCGTGGCCGGCAAGAAGGTCGAGGCCACGGCTCGTCTAACTCTCTCTCCAATGCCGCACCATGGCACGCCGAGTCCTCGCAGAGGAAGCAGGTGCGCACACAATTTTGAAGCCGACCGGCGGGTGGCGTTCCTACGTCGGCTGCAGCTGCAGTACCATGTCGCCGGCCGAGGTCCAGGTCGGCCGCTAAGCCCATGTTCTAGTCGTGTTGCTCCCGATCATCTCTGGTCGTCACAGGTGGCACTCATCATGTTACTGTCCTACACATGATTACCCGCTTGTCGATTGAGGGCTACAAGAGCCTCAAGCGGGTCGAAGTGCGTGGGCTGAAAAAGCTCGTTCTGCTATATGGGCCGAATGCCACTGGCAAGAGCAACCTCTTGGATGCTCTTGATCTCCTTGGTCACTTAGCCCGTGAAGACACACTTGCTGCTGCGTTTCAGAAACACCGCGGTAATCGCCTCGGCCGTCCTTTGCCGGTTCGGTGGTTCTTCTATGGCGCCGATGACGCAAACGGTGCTATGTCTCGACGAATATCGTTCTCCGTCGATATTGATCTCCACCATCCAATTCGTAACGTGCTTAACGAGGAGTTGAAGGCTCGCGAGCGCAGCCAGGAGCTCCAGAGAGCGTATACGCGTGTAACGAGATCTCAACTTCGCTACGAGCTGGATCTGGAGTACCGGCCGGCGCATCGCGTGCTAGAAGTAGTCCGGGAGGCCCTCACTCCTCTCAACCAGAAGGGCGAAGAACGGGCTGGCGAGGTGCCATTCATAAAGATGGAACCGCGAGGTCACCGTGTGAGCGTGAAACTTGAGCGGCAGGCACATCCACGGCTCTTCGCATTGCCTCGACAGCGGACGCTTCTCTCAGAACTTGGTGATTTGGTCAATCATCCACACTTGGTTGCCGTTGCGCGCGAGCTAGCGTCCATTCGCGTGTACTATGTCGAACCGACTCGCATGAGGGGAGAGGTCAGCGATGTACGCGCTGAGGATCCGGGCCCGCATGGCGAAGCTCTCGCCTCATTCTATTACTGGCTCGAGAAGAACCACGAAGTGCGTTACAGGAACCTAGTCCACAACCTCTCGGCATTAGTTCCCGGATTGAAATCAATCGACGTCGTCGAGGGCAGTGAGGGTTTTCTCGAGCTGTGGGTAGAGGAGGAGCGCCGGGGTCGGTTTCATGCCGCAATGGTCTCCGAAGGAACATTGCGCCTACTCTGCCTTCTTGGCATCGCCGCGACACCTCAACCACCAGCGATCGTAGGCTATGAAGAGCCTGAGAACGGCGTAAACCCTGCCCGCCTGGCGGAGGTACGGACGATATTTCAGCAAGCCGCCTCGCGTGCAGAAGCCTCACAGTTTTTTATGACGACCCACTCGACCGAGGTACTCGATCTGTTTGAAGGGGTGGAGAACGTAGTACGTCTTAGGTCCGAGCAGGATGCGAATGGTAGTCACTACCTAGCAGAGGATGAGTTGCCGCTGTTCACCAGAGTGGAGCGAAGCGCGAGCCTAAGGGGGTCGCCAAGCAGGAAAGGACTTGGTACACGGGTTGCCCGTGGCGACCTCGGCTAGGATCGAAGTTCTCGGAATATTCGAAGATCGTCCACAGGCGGAATTCGTTGGCCCACTCGTTGAGGTGATGGCGCCCAGGTACGGTTGCAACGTGGTTGTTGAGGCAAAGCTCACGGCTGGGTGTAGCTTTGAAAACCTTAATGAGCACCTAGCGTATGCTAATCAGTTCAGCGGAATCCTTATCGGCGTAGACGGGCAGACAATGCCTCGTCCACGGAAGATCTCAAAGTTACAGGCTGCGTGCTCAACCGCGGGGCATGTCGTGCTGTGGTCGGTCGCCTGCCCGTCAATTGAGGAGTGGATGATGGCAGACGCCGACGCCATGCCAGCAGCGCTTCGTCGGTTGTTCGGAGATCATAGAGTACATAATGCGCCTCGGCCGGCACGGTCGCGTGCTGAGCGTACGGCGAAACGCAGGCTGAATGACTGGGTCGAGCGTCTACTCGGCGCGCCGGCGCTGCGGGGCGGCGTCGAGTACGCATCGCCGGTTGCCAGAACGCTCGATCCCGCGCGCGTCGGCTCAGCGCGGAACGCCGACTTAAAGGAATTTCTCGACGTTGAGGTGCCGGCCTTTCTTCGCGCATGTCGCTCTGCGTGAGACGGCCGTCACCGCTACACGGGCCATCGGCTGTTATGTCGCACTTGTGCACTTGTGTCCCAGTCATCCGACCAGATTGGGCCAGCGTCTTCCTGGCGTTAGTTAGTTAGGCAGAGCGGCGCGCAGTCGCTGATGGGGTGATGTCCTGAGGGTGGAGGCGCCCTCGAGACCCCCTGCGATTCAGGGCAGGATCCAGCCGCCGTCGACGACGATGGTCTGGCCGGTGATGTAGGCGGCGGCGTCGGACGCGAGGAAGACGGCGACGTTGGCGATGTCCTCGGGCTGGCCGTAGCGGCCGAGCGGGATGCGCTCGAGGTGCTTCGCGTATTCGGCGGGATCCGCGAGCAGGTGCCGGTTGCTCGCCGTCAGCGTGCGTCCGGGGGCGATGGCGTTCACGCGGACGCCGGCCCGGCCCCACTCGAGCGCGGCCGTCTTGACGAGCTGCGAGATGCCGGCCTTGGCCGCCGAGTACACCGCGCGGAACTCGGCGCCGTTGAAGACGAGCTGCGAGCTGGTGTGGATGATCACCCCGCGCCGTCGCGCGACCATCCGCTCGCCGACCAGGCGGGTGAGGGCGATGGGGCCGACCAGGTCGACGTCGACGACGCGCCGGAGCGCGGGCCAGGTCAGCGAGAGGAACGGCTCGTAGAGCAGGATCCCCGCGTTGTTGAGCAGGACGTCCACGTCGCCGGCGGCGCGCACGAGGCCCTCGATGGACCCGAGGTCGGCCTGATCGTACGCGTGCGCCTCGGCGGCGCCGCACTCGCCCGCGATGGCCTGCAGCCCGGCCGTGTCGACGTCGGCGAGCACGAGGGTGGCGCCCACGCCGGCGAAGGCGCGGGCCAGGCCGGCGCCGATGCCGCTGGCGGCGCCGGTGATGCACACCCGGCGGCCCGTGAAGTCGAAGTGCTCGACGTAGCGCATGCCGGCCGTCGCGGACCGCTCAGTACCCGAGGAGGCGCGGCAGGAACGTCACCAGCGGCGGGAAGAGCATGCAGGCGAGGAGCCCGGCGTAGGCGACCAGGATGAAGGGCCAGATGCTGGCGATCAGCCGCGACAGCGGCACCTGCCACAGCGCCGAGACGACGAACAGCAGGATGCCGACGGGCGGCGTCAGCGAGCCCAGCGTGACGTTGATGATGAAGAGGAAGCCGAAGTAGATCGGGTCGAGCCCGTAGGTCACGGACACCGGCGCCAGGATGGGCACCAGCATGATGTAGGCGGCGTTGGACTCCAGGAACATCCCGACCACGATGAGCAGGAGCATCACGAGGAACACGAACATCGTGGGGCTCGACGTCACCGACTGGAGGAAGGCGCCGATGCGCTGCGGCAGCAGCTCGGCGGTGAACAGGTAGGTGACCATCGAGGCGAAGCCGATCAGGGCGCCGACCACGGCGGTGATCACGGCCGAGTTCAGCAGGGCGACGGGGAGATCGCGAAGCCGCAGCTTGCCGGTCACCAGGAACCCCACCATCAGCGCGTACACCACGGAGATGGCCGCGCCCTCGGTGGCGGTGAACGCCCCGCCGATGATGCCGCCGATGACCACCACCGGCATCATGAGCACGACGAAGGAGCGCCGCACCTCGCCCCAGACCCGCCGCAGCGAGAACGCCTCGCCGGCCAGGGGATAGCCCCGCCGGCGGGCGTACCAGGTGCAGAGGGCCATGAGGGCCAGGGCGATGACGGCGCCGGGGACGAAGCCGGCGAGGAACAGCCCGGCCACCGAGACGTCGCCGGCCATGACGGCGTAGACGATCACGGCCGCGCTCGGCGGGATGATGGGCCCGAGCGTGGCGGCGGCGGCCACCACGCTGGCCGCGAACTCCTTGCCGTAAGCGCGCGTCAGCGACGGGCCGAGCATGCCGGCGAGGGCGGCGGCATCGCCCACCGCGGTGCCCGTCATCATCGACACGATCATCTCGGCCAGGATCGTCACGTGGGCGAGGCCGCCGCGCACGCGGCCGACCAGCGAGTTGGCCAGCTCGAAGAGCCGCTCCATGATGCCGGCGCGCAGCATGAGCTCGCCGCCCAGCGTGAACAGCGGGATGGCCATGAGCGGGAAGGAGTCGATGGCGTGGACGAGCTTGCCGGGCAACTGGATCAGCGGCGTGCCCACCACGAAGATGCCCACCACCGAGGCGACGCCGAGGACGAACGAGAGCGGCATGCCGAGCATGGCCAGCGTGAAGAAGGTGACGGTGACGGCCGTGATCACTCGACGGCGGCCGTGGGCGGCGGCGGGGCGCCGCGGTGGATCCAGCGGAGCAGGTGCAGCACGCTGTGCACGGCGGCCGCGCACATCGCCACGTAGAAGTAGCCCACGCTGACGTCCAGGCCGGGCATCCGCTGGTCCCAGGTGGCGCGGCCGAGCACCACCGCGTAGTACGCGACGACGAGCATCAGCCCGGTCATGAGCACGGCGTTGAACCGGTAGATGGCGCGCTGCCAGCGGACGCCCAGATGCCCGACCAGCAGGTCGACGCCGACGTGCAGGTTGCGGCCCAGGGCCAGGGGAATGGCGAGGAGGATCGCCACGATGAAGCAGAACCGCGGCACGTCCCAGCCCCAGTCGAGGGATTCGTTGAGGACGTAGCGGAAGAAGACCTGGACGGTCACCACGATGGTCAGCACGGCCATCGCGGCGATCACCACCCCGGACGCCAGGGCGTCGATCGCCGCGAGGCCGCGGTCGTAGAGGCGGGCCATCCGCGGGGCGGCGGTCAGCTCCCGCAGGCCTTGATGGCCTTCAGGGCCAGGTCCACGGACTTCGCCCCGATGCGCTCGCGGATGCGGTCGTACACGGGGCGGACGGCCTCGCGGAACTTGGCCAGCTCGGCCCTGGACAGCTCGTCGTACTTCATGCCGCCCTTGATCAGCTTGGCCAGGGCCTCGTGGTTCTCGCGCTCGGCCAGGGCGCGCTGGTAGGCGACGGCGGCGAACATGGCCTCGCGCACGGCCTTCTGGTGCTCGGGCTTCAGGCCGTCGAAGGTCGGCTTGTGCATGAAGTACGTCACCCAGTCGTAGAAGTGGCCGCTGTTGGACAGGTACTTCTGGACCTCGTGGAACTTGCGCACCCACATGTTGTCGTAGGGGTTCTCCTGGCCGTCGACGACGCCCTGCTGCAGGGCCTGGTACAGCTCCTTGATGTCGATCGGCGTGGGATTGGCCCCCACGGCCCGGAACGTCAGCGAGTACACCTCCCCCGACGGCGTCCGGATCTTCAGGCCCTTGAGGTCTTCGACCTTCTTGATCGGCCGCTTGTTGTTGGTGATGTGCCGGAAGCCGTTCGACCCCCAGCCCAGGACCAGCACGCCCTTCTCCGCCGACCGCTCGGCCAGGTAGGCGCCGAGCTCGGAGTCGATCATGCAGAACGCCTGGGCCGCGGTGTTGGCGGCGAAGGGCAGCGTGGCCGCGTTGAACTCGGGGACCAGGCGGTCGTAGAAGCTCGGCCCCGCCCACGCCATGTGCACCTGGCCGGTGCGCACCTGGTCCACCTGCTCGAACGCGCCGCCCAGCGTGTTGCCGGGGAAGAGCTCGACGACCACGGCGCCGTTGGTGCGGCGCGCCAGCTCGGTCTTGAAGAGCTCCATGGCGATGCTGCCGGTGTGGCCGGCCGGGAAGGATCCGCTCGCGCGCAGCTTCACCTCCTGGGCGGCGGCGCGGGACCCCGGCAGCAGCGTCAGGGCGAGCGCCAGCGCGGCGGCGAGCGTTCCAGCGTGGAATCGGGTCATCGTCGATCCTCCTGTGGCCGGTCTCGAGAAAGTGGTGCAGTCATAAATCAGGCGTTCCCCGGCTGTCAATCGCGCGGCCGGGCGGGCGAGCCCGGTCAGTACTCGGGCAGTCCGTCGGCGGTGACGAGCGCGAACGGGGGCGGGATCGCGGCGACGAGTCCCGCCCCGGGCAGCGTCGAGACGAGCTCGGGGCCGCCGGCGGACGGTCGGGTCCGGGCCCGGTAGTAGAGGCGCGTGCCGGGCACGTCGAGCGGCAGGCGCGAGCGCCGCGGCGTCCAGGTGCCGTGGCAGGCGGTGTCGCTGCCGGCCGAGGTGCCGACGTTCTTCCAGCCGCTGGAGATGGTCCGCTCGTCGTCCGGGAAGTCCGGGCTCGTCGAGACCTCCACCAGGAACTGCCGGTGGCACGGCGCCGTCCCCGACAGGTGCACCTTGCCGGTGGCGAGGTTCAGCCGGTAGCGCGGCCCCGTCCACACGTGGAACCGCGGCGCCGCGCTGCTCGGGCCGAAATAATCGGTCTGCCGGTGGCGCACGCCGGCGATGACGGGATCGTCGGTCGTCTCGCGGTCGTCCACGTCGACGATGGCGTCGGCGGGGGCGCCGGGCGCACACGTCGCCGCCGGCTCGGCGCCCTGCCCGCCGCCGGCGAGCGCCAGGCACTGGTAGGGGGCGACGAAGAGGCCGGCGCGGGCGAAGCCCGCCAGGATCTTGTTCGTCATCGAGGCGCTCGACGACGACGCGTACTGCTTCGTCAGCTCCAGCAGGAGCCCCTGGAGCAGGCGATAGACCTTCACGTCGGTCGCCGGCGGCTGATCGAGCTCCTGCGGCACGACCAGGTTCAGCAGCGCGGCGTGCACACGCGCGCCGAACTCGGGGACGCCGAGCAGCGGCGAGCGGCTGCGCACGCCGAGCCGCGCGTCCCAGAGCGCGGCGGCGGCGACCTGGCCGTTGCAGTACGCGTTCGGCTGCACGGCCGGGTCCGCCGGCTTGCACGGGTTCGTGCCGGCCGAGCCCGCCACCCGCTTGTCGGGGAAGCGGTCGGCGGGCAGCTCCAGCCGCCGCGGAAAGCCGCTGCCCTCGTGATGCCGCGCGCAGTCCAGCCCCTGGCCGGCGCCACCGGTGTCGGCGCCCACCCAGCCGCCGATGCAGTTCGTCCACGTCAGGTGCGCGGCCCAGAAGTCCGCGAGGTCCTCGAGCGCTTCGAGGCTCGGGCTCATGGGGCCGGTCACCAGGCGGTAGTTCACCAGCCGCTTGGTCGCCGTGTGCCCCAGCTCGTGGGCGAGCATGGTCGCGTCGTGGGCGAAGTTGACGCGCGGCCCCGGGCAGCCGGCGGACGCCGCCCCGCCGCAGGCGCCGAACAGCATCGCCGTGACGCTCGACCATGCGTTGCAGCCCGTCGAGGGCGCCTCGAGGTTCACGGCGAGGGCGCCGAAGGGCGGGTAGGGGGGTGGCATGCCCTGGGCGAGGAGATCCTCGCGCAGCCGGGACAGCGTGGCGAAGGCGTGGACCTGCTGGAACGTCCGGTTGGTGCCGCAGACGGCGGCCGCCGCGTCGGTGATGCCCGGCTCGTCGAAGTCCGCGGTGGCGCCGGCGGCGGCGACGCTCACGTCTTCCTGGTCGCCGGCGGCCCCCACGTGCAGCCGCTGGAAGACGCCCTGCCGCTGCAGCGTGTACTGGCCGCCCACCGCGGCGTCGACCTCGAACGTCGCCGCCGACGGCGGATCGCGGGGATCGCGCTCCCAGGCGAGCCCCGCCGCGGCGACGGCGCTCAGCAGCGGCTTCAGCTTCAGCAGCGTGCCGTCGGCGGCGTCGATCCACGCCACGAACTGCGCCGGCATGCCGGAGAACCGCGCGGCGAGGTGCAGCCGGTACGCGTGGTGCAGCCGGGCGCGGCCCCCGGCGTCGCGGCCGTACGGCAGCAGCACGAGCGCGGGCGGCGGCAACCGGTCGTCGGCGGCCACGGCGCCGAGGCCGGGTCGCCCCTCGAGGGCACGGAGCGCGGCCTTCAGCGCGTCGCCGGCGCTGCGCGTCGGCGCGTTGACCAGGGTCCACTTCGTCAGCACGGCCCCGCGCACGCCGTTCACCGACCGGCCCTCCCGGCGCGCGGCGCTCACCAGGGCGTACTCCACGGGCACGCCGGCGACGACCTGGACGAAGTGGTACCGCAGCTCGCGGCGGCCCAGGTCGGCGAGCGCGGCGTCGCGCGTGCGGCCCTCCGCCCGCGCGAGCGCGGCGTCGGCGGCGGGGTCGGCGGCGCCGCCGAGCGCCGCGAGCATCCGGCGCGTCTCCTTGCGCAGCAGGGCCGGCGTGCGCTCCACGCGCGCGCGGGCGATGCGCAGCAGGGCCGCCGGCGACGCCGCCGGCGGCGGATCCGCGGGAAGGTCGCTCAGCGTCACCTCGCCCGGGACCACGCCCAGGGCGTCGAGCAGCGGGGCCACGTAGCGCGCTCGCGCCTCGGCCGGCGTCAGCGCGGCTTGAGGCGTCTCCGGCAGGTCCACCCAGAAGGCGTCGCCGTCGAAGGCCGGCCACTGCACGCGCGCGCCGGACGGCAGCGCCCCCGGCTTGGGGGCGATCGGCGGGCCCACCGCGACCGGCTCGTCCACCGATCGCGGCAGCGGCGGAGGCTCGCCGTCGCCGGGCTGGGGACCGCAGCCGGCGGCGAGGGCGGCCAGCGCCAGCAGGAGGCTCCGGAGGCGGCGCGCCGCCGGCATGGCGCGCGGGCCGCCGCCGCTACCGCTTGCGGCGTGCCTTGCCGCGCGAGGTCCGCGCCGGGCCGGACGCCTGGCCACGGCCGCGCTGCGTGCGCATCGCCACGGCCGTCTGCTGGGGGCCGGGGACGATGCTGGCGCCGACCAGGTAGTGCTGGGTCTTCCAGTCCGTGTTCGAGTAGTGGACGACGATGGGGACGACCTGGAATCCGTGGGCCGGGATCTGACTCGCGTCCACGGTGAGCTCCGTCTGGAGGTTGGTGACGGCCGCGGGCGTCCCGGACGCCGGGGGCGTGGTGCCCGTGAACGCGAGCCACCGGTGGCCGGCCAGCGGGGGAAACGCCTGCTTCAGCTTGGTCGCTTCCGGGCCGGCGACGCCGGCCTCCTTGACCACGGCCATGGCCGAGGGGCTGGTGATGGCCAGCGTGGCCGAGGCCGCCTGCTTGGTCTTGACCATGATGCCGATGGTGAACTGCCTGGCGACGTCGAGGGGGACGGTGACGGCGACGTCGCTCTGACGCTTGGCGAACCCGGGCTGGCTGTGGTCGACGTTCTTGGTGACGATGTCGATGTTCGGCTGCGCCCCGACCATGCCTGCACCCGACATGTTGCTCTCCCCCCCCGGGCACGGCGCCCACTGTGCTTGGGACCGGGACACCCTATACCAGCCCGTGCGGGACGGCAAACAGGCCGCCGCCGCGCGCGTGCCGGACGGCGGCGGCGCGGCCGTGCGGGGCTAGGCCGGCAGGTGCGCGAGCCAGTGGCGCATGCCGAGCGTCTCCAGCAGCGCGCGGGCGCGCGCGGCCTCGGCGCGCGCGGCGTCGCCGCGGCCGGCGGCCGCGTGCAGGCGGGCGAGCCCGAGCCGGCAGCGCGCCTCGAGCGTGCGCATGCCGGCCTGCTCCGCGCGCGCCAGCGCCTCGCCGAAGGCGGCCTCGGCGCGATCGACGAGCGGCGGCGCCTGGGCGGCCGCGACCTCGCCGAGCAGCAGCAGCGCCCACGCCTCCTGCCCCCGGGCGCGGACGAAGCGCGTGATGTCCACGGCGCGCTCCGCCAGGGGCAGCGCGTCGGCGGCCCGGCCGGCGGCCTGGAACGCCTCGGCCAGGCCGCCGGTGCGCAGCCAGTGGCCGTAGGGGTCGCGGCGCGCGATCGACTGGTCGATGGCCTCGCCGAGCAGCGCGATGGCGTCGTCGGCGCGCCCGAGGCGGCAGTAGACCGTCGCCGTCGCCGCCGCCACCATCCCGAAGATGCCGGGGGCCTCGGCCGCCTGCGAGAGCGCGCGGGCGCGCTCCAGCGGCGGCAGCGCCGCCGCGAAGTCGCCGCGGCGCTGCCGCGCGACGCCGAGCCCGAGACAGGCGAAGATGACCGAATAGGGATGGTCGGCCCGCTCGGCGATGGCGACGGCCTCGGCGCCGGCGCCGGCCGCGCCCTCGAAGTCGCCGGTCTCGGCCAGGCACCACGCGAGCACGACGCGCGAGTAGACGGCGGGCAGCAGGGCGGCGCCGTGGCGGTCGAGCTCGCGCCCCTCGCGCAGCGCCATCACGTTGCGGCGCGCCAGCGCGATGGCCTCCGGGTACTCGGCGAGCGTGTGGTGCGCCAGGGCCAGGAACATCGAGGCCACCGCCCCGAGGGCGACGTCGCCGTGGCGCTCGGCGGCGTCGAGCGCGCGACGCCCGTACTCGATGGCCCGGCGGAAGTCGAACATGACGGTGTGGTAGTTGGCGAGGAACGAGCACACGCGCCCCAGGCGGAGCTCGTCGCCGAGCGCCGTGGCCAGCCGCTCGGCCTCCCGCAGCTCGGTGAGCATGCGCGCGAACTCGCCGAGGGGGCTCAGCGAGTAGCGCAGCAGGAGCCGGATGTCCACTCCCTGCTCGCGGGCGGCCGGCGTGTCGGGCAGGTGGCCGAGGGCCTCCAGCGCCTGCTCGAAGCAGCCGGCGGCGGCGCGGTGCGCGGAGCGCGCCGCCGCGCGCTCGCCGGCCTCGCGGCAGTAGACGAGCGCCTTGTCCCAGACCTCGCCGCGCCGGGCGTGATGGGCCAGGCGGTCGACGTGCTCGGCCCGGCGGTCGGGGTCGCCGCGCTCGAGGGCCTCCACGATGCGGGCGTCCAGGCGCCGCCGCTGCTCGCGCAGCAGCGTGCCGAGGGCCACCTCGAGCGTGAGCGCGTGCTTGAAAGTGTACTGCACGTCCGGGAACAGCCGCGACTCGTAGAGGAACTCGGCGGCGCGCAGCCGGGCCAGCGCCTGGTCGAGGACCGCCACCGGCCTCTCGCTGACGGCGCGCAGCAGCGCCTCCGGCACGTCCTTGCCGATCGCGGCCGCCGCCTGGAGCACGTCCTTGTCGGCGGGGTCAAGCCGGTCGATGCGCGCGGCCAGCACGGCGTGCACGGTCTCCGGCACGTCGGCCCCCTGCGCGTCGCCGACGGCGTGGTAGGCGCCGGGGGCGCCGACCAGCGCGCCGGTCTCCACCAGGTGCTGGACGCACTCCTCCAGGAAGAAGGGGTTGCCCTCGGTGCGCTCGATCAGGCGCGCCTTGAGCGAGGCCAGTCCGGACGCGGGACCCAGCAGCGCGTCGAGCAGGCGCTGGGCGCCGTCGGCGGGCAGGGGATCCACCCGCACGTGCTCGTAGAACGTCTTGCCGCCCCACGGGTGGGCGTAGTCGGGGCGATACGTGACGACGAGGAGCAGCCGCGCCCCCGGCAGGCCCTCCACGAGGCGGTCGAGCGTCGCCTGCGTCTCGGCGTCGATCCAGTGCAAATCCTCGACCACGACGCACGTGGGCGTCCGCTGGGCCAGGGCGCGCAGCAGGTGCCTGACGGCCTCGATGGTCCGGCGGCGGCGCTCCTCGGGATCGAGGGCCTGCCAGCCGGCATCGTCGACGGGCGCGTCGAGCAGCGCCAGCAGCGGGGTGGCCAGCCGGGCCGGCAGGTCGGCGCCCAGCGCCGCGCCGAGGCGCGCGCGGACGTCCACGGCGGCATCCTCGCCGAGGCCGAGCGCCGCGCGCACGAGGCCGATGACGGGCAGGTACGGGCGCTCGCGGCCGTAGGAGACGGCGCCCGTCTCGAGCACGTGCCAGCCGGCGGCGCGCGCGCCCTGCGAGAACTCCCACACGAGGCGGGACTTGCCCACGCCCGCCTCGCCGGCCACGGCCACCACCTGACCGCGCCCGTCCTTGGCGCGGGCCAGCGCCTGCTCGAGCTGGGCGGTCTCGCTCTCGCGCCCGATGAAGCGCGTCAATCCCCGGGCGACGGCGGCGTGCCACCGCGAGCGGACGGCGCTGGCCCCCACGAGCTCGAACATGGTCACGGGCTCGGCGAGGCCGCGCACCTGCGTCTCGCTCAGGGGCTTCACGGTGACGTAGCCCTCGGCCAGGCGGGCCGTCTGGCCGGTGATGAGGATCGTGCCCGGCCGCGCGAGCTGTTCCATGCGCGCGGCCAGGTGCGTGCTGCGGCCGACCGCGCTGTAGTCCATGGTCAGGTCGTTGCCGATGGAGCGGACCACCACCTGGCCGGAGTTGAGGCCGATCCGGACCTGCACCGTCGCCCCGTGCGCGGCGGCCACCGCGCGCGCGTAGCGGGCGATCGACTCCTGCATCCTGAGCGCGGCGTAGCACGCGCGCACGGCGTGGTCCTCGTGGGCCAGCGGCGCGCCGAACAGCGCCATGATGCCGTCGCCGAGGACCTGGTTGACGGTGCCCTCGTAATGGTGGACGGCCTCCATCATGCGCTCGAGCACGGGATCGAGGATCTGGCGCGCCTCCTCGGGGTCGCGGTCGGCCAGCAGCTCCATCGAGCCCTTGACGTCGGCGAAGAGGATGGTGACGTGCTTGCGCTCGCCCTCGACGGCGGCGCGGCTGCCGCGGATGCGGCCGGCCAGGTGGCCGGGCGTGTACGCCGCCGGCGGCCCGAACCGCGTCGCCGTCGCCGCGAGCGCCGTCCCGCACTCCGTGCAGAAGCGCGCCGCCCGCGGGTTCTCGGCGCCGCACGCGGCGCACGCGGTCCGCAGCGGCTCGCCGCACCCGCTGCAGAAGCGCGCGGCGGGGGGATTGTCGCGCGAGCACCGCGAGCAGGTCATGCCACCGGGACCTCCAGGCAGCGGCGAGGCACCTGGCCGACGTGGGGGGCCCCGACATGGCCCCCCACAGCCCCCGACGTTCGGCACGCCCCGGCGCCGCCGTGGCGCGCCTCTGGAACCGTTACGCGGACGAGCACGTCGCCGGCGCCGAGGACGGCCGTCGAGCCGCGCCGGCGTGCCGGTCGATCACGCCGGCCCCGATCCGGCCGGCGGCAGGGCATCGGCGCCGTCCAGGTGGGCCACGCAGTTGAGCAGGTGGACGCGCCACGGGGCCGGACACTCGACGACGGTGAGCGAGGTGTTCTCCCAGCGCAGCGGGGCGGTCGCCCCGTCGGGCAGGCGCAGGTGCCGCTCGGCGAGCGAGCGGCACACCAGGCCGTGGGTGACGACGGCGAGGTGGCCGTCCGTCGCCGCCAGCAGCGCCTGCACGCGGGCCCACGCGCGGTCGACGCGCGCGTGGAACGCCGCCCAGCTCTCGCCGTTCGGCGGCTCGTAGTCGGGCGCGAACAGGTCCACGGTCAGCCGCGCGTAGGGCGTGCCGCGCAGGTCGCCGAAGTCGCGCTCCTGGAGCAGCGGCTCGAGCGCGAGCGGCGCGCCGGTCGCCGCGCGCAGGCGCTCGGCGGTGGCCACCGCGCGCGCCAGGTCGCTCGACACGATGCGCGCCACGCCCTCGGCGGCCAGGCGGCGCGCCAGCCGGTCGGCCTGGGCGAGACCGCGGGGGGACAGCGGATTGTCCGGCCGCTGCACGACCCGGGCGGCGTTGCCGACGGTCTCGCCGTGGCGGACCAGGAAGATCTTCCTCACGCCGGATACGCCAGCGTCGCGCCCGGGACCCGCAGCGCGCCGGCCGGCTCGACGTGGCGGTCGTGGAGCCGGCGCACGCGGTCGGCCAGCGCCAGCGCGTGCGGGGCGGCCTCCAGCAGCAGCGCCATCTGCCGCTCGGCGAGGCGGAGCCCGCACCGGGCGGCCATCGCCCGCACGAGATCGACGCCGGCGCCGTCGAGGGCCGGCGGCCGGAGCGCGCGCGGCGCGGGCGCGACCTTGGGCTGCGCCTCGCCGGCGGTCAGGCGTGGCCGCCGCGTCCGGGTGCCGCTGGCCTGCTCGAAGGCGTGGCCCAGGCGCAGCACGGTGGTCTCGGCGAACGGCGGGCCGATCACCTGCAGGCCGATGGGCAGTCCCTGCGCGCCGAACCCGGCGCAGACGGCGACGGCCGGCCCGCCGAGGACGTTGACCATGGGGTTCGCGTTGGGGTTCGTCCAGAACCGGAGCGAGTCGTGGGCGTCCAGGCGCGGCGCCGGGCCGGCCACGACCGAGAGCAGGGCGTCGTGGCGGTCCCACAGCGGCGCCGCCTCGGCCAGCATGCGCCGGTGCTCGCGCGAGGCCTGCACGTAGTCGGTCGACTGGAACAGGCACGCCGGCAGCACGCGGGTGAGGAAGTCCTCGCCGAAGTCGCCGGGCCGCGCGACCAGGTCGCGGGCGTGGATCGAGAAGAGCTCGGTCTCGGCGATCGCGACCTTGACGTCGCTGTAGTCGAGCGCCGGCCGCACGGCGGCCTCCTGGCACCGGACGCCGAGCGCGCGGAGCAGCGCCACCGCCGCGTCCATGGTGCGGCCGACCTCCTCGGGCTGCGGCACGTCCCGCTCCCAGACGTGCCGCAGCACGCCGACCCTCAGGCCCTTCACGCTGCGCCGCAGCGCCGCGCGATAGTCGGGGATCCTGACCTCGACGCTGCCGCCGTCGGCGGGGTCGTGCCCGGCCAGGGCCTGCAGCACGATCGCGCAGTCCTCGACCGTCCACGCCATCGGGCCCACACGGTCGAAGGTGAAGGAGTTGGGGATGACGCCCGCGCGGCTGACGAGCCCGGCGCTCGGCACCAGGCCGGCGATGCCGCAGAGCGAGGCCGGGCCCCGGATCGAGCCGCCCGTGTCCGAGCCGATCGCGAAGGGCGCCAGCCCCGCCGCCACCGCCGCCGCCGAGCCGCTCGAGGAGCCTCCGGTGAAGCGCTCGAGGTCCCAGGGGTTGCGGGCCGGCGGCCACGGCAGGTCGAACGAGGGGCCGCCGTGGGCGAACTCGTGGGTGGCCGTCTTGCCGACCAGGACGGCGCCGGCCTCGCGGAGCCGCCGCACCACCGCCGCGTCCTCGGCCCCGATGCGGTCGATGCAGACGCGCGAGTGGCCCGACGTGAGGATGCCGCGCGTGTCGACGATGTCCTTCAGCGCGACCGGGATGCCGTGCAGCGGCCCGCGGTGGCGTCCCCGGGCGATCTCCCGCTCGGCGGCCTTCGCCTGGGCGCGGGCGAGGTCGGCCGTCACGGTGACGAACGCGTCGAGCTGCGGCCCGAGCGCCTCGATGCGGGCCAGGCAGGCCTCGGTCAGCTCCACGGGGGACAGCCGGCGCGCCCGGATGAGCCGGGACGCCTCGGCGATGGTGAGGAAGCACGGCTCGGCGGACATGGCAGCCTCCCTGGCGGCAGCGAGTCATGGTACCCCGGCCGGCGGCGCCCCGGCTGACTTCCGAGCGCCCCCGGACTACAATCCGGGCAGTCGCCGGAGGAGAGCCCATGCCGTTCGTCACCCGACAGATCGGGCCGTGCTTCGCCGCCGAGGTCGACGGGCTGGACCTGACCCGGCCGCTGCCGCGAGAGGACATCGACGCGATCCACGGGGCCATGGACCGCTGGGCGGTGCTGGTCTTCCACGATCAGAAGCTCGACGACGAGCGGCAGCTGGCCTTCACCCGGAGCCTGGGCGAGATCGAGCACGCCATCGGCACCAGCCTGCGCGCCGCCGACGAGCTGCGGCTGCCCACGACCTTCGCCGACGTGTCGAACCTCGACAAGCATCACGTGCCGTTCGCCCGCGACGACCGCCGGCGCCTGTTCGCCATCGGCAATCGCCTCTGGCACTCCGACAGCTCGTTCAAGGTCGTCCCGGCGAAGTACTCGCTGCTGCACGCGCGGTGCATCCCCTCGAAGGGCGGCAACACCGAGTTCGCGGACATGCGGGCGGCGTACGACGCGCTCGACGACGAGACGAAGGCCGAGATCGAGGACCTGATCTGCGAGCACTCGCAGATCTTCTCGCGGCAGCAGCTGGGCTTCTTCGACTTCACCGACGAGGAGCGCGCCCGCTTCAGGCCGGTGCGCCAGCGCCTGGTGCGCACCCATCCCGTCACCGGGCGCAAGTCGCTCTACCTGGCCTCCCACGCCGGCGGCATCGTGGGCTGGCCGGTGCCGGAGGCCCGGGCCTTCCTGCGCGACCTGATCGAGCACGCCACGCAGCGGGAGTTCGTCTACGTCCACCGCTGGCGCGTGCACGACCTGGTCGTGTGGGACAACCGGCAGGTCATGCACCGCGCCCGCCCCTTCCCGGCGCACGAGCCCCGCGACATGCGCCGCACCACGCTCGCCGGCGACGGCCCCACGGTGGCGCAGGCCGTCTGACCCGGCGCTACGCGAAGGCGCCCTCCTGCTCCAGGCGCATCAGCGCCTGGATGCCCGTGCTGAACGTCGGCCCGCCGCCGGGGACGGCGGCGGACTGGATGGCCTCCAGCAGCTCGCGCTTGGTGGCGCCGTGCTGCACGGCCCGGCGCATGTGGGCGACCACGCCGTCCTCGCGCCCGCGGAAGGCCAGGATGCCGATGATGACCATCTCGCGGTGCTTGATCGACAGCGCCTTGCCCTGGCCGACCGACAGCTCGCTGAGCGGCTGCCGGGCCTTCACGTACTCGGGATCCTCGCGCGCCACCCAGTCCCAGAACGGGTAGCCGTAGGGACTGGCGGTCTTGCCGTCGACCCTGGCCGGCGCGGCGGCGGGCCGGGCGTCTCTCGGAGCGGGGCGACGTGTGCTCATGGCAGGCCTCCTCGACTGTGATGCGGGTGCGGCGGCAGCCTACCACGCGACCCGCCTGACCGTCCGCGCCGGCCCGCCGCGCTCAGCGCAGCGGCACCTCGACGTCCACGAAGAACTCCTTCTTCGTCCCCGCCAGGTCCTGCGTGTTGACGAGCCCGCTCTCCGCGGCGAGCGCCGCCTTGAGCGTCTCGCGGGGCACCTCGGTGCCGGAGCCGGCCCGGCCGGGGAACTTGCCGGCCTTCGTCGACAGCAGCGTGCGGAGGCCGCGGCGGCGGTGCTCGAACGTCCGCCACAGCGTCTTCGGCGTGGCGTTGCGGCTGCCGTGATGGCCGACCTTGTAGACGTTGACGCCGGCGAGCGTCTCGCGGATCGCCGGCGACCGGTCGCTGAGCTTCAGCGCGTACTGCCAGTTCTCGATCTGCGCGTCGCCGGGGAACAGCAGGCGGGTGCGGCCGACGGTGAAGAGCAGGATCAGGCTGGTGTTGTTCATCGCGTCGTCGAGGATGCGCACCAGCTCCAGCAGCTGCTGGGCGTGGATGGCGCGCAGGCGCCGCACGAACCAGCGGCAGGCGCGGGGGGCGGCGTCGCCGGCCACGGTCTTCTCGCCCGCGAAGAGCGGCCGGCTGGCCGAGGTCGTCATGCGCGTGGCGGCGGCGGCGAGCATCCAGAACTCGGCCTGGTCCTCGCGCCGCTCCTTCAGGACGTCGGCGCTGTCCTCCACCGTGGGCGGCCCCAGCACGTCGACCCGCACGCCGGGCAGCACCCGCTCGAGGCCGGAGGGCACCCCGAAGGAGACGTAGCGGTGCCTCGCCGGCGAGGACATCGCCAGGAGGTTCTTCACCGCCGAGAGGTTCTTGAGGTTCGTCTCGCCGAGGAACCGGAGCCGCCCGCGCATGGCGGCGCTCACGGCCAGCGTGGCGGGCGGCGGCGCCGCCGGCGCGGCCACGCCGTCGGCCGGCGCCCCGGCGTCCGGCGGCAGCGTCTCCATCTCCGACACGTCGATGCGGGCGGCGCGGCGCGCGATCACGGCGGCCACCTCGTGCATGGCCTCGAGCGCGCGCACCTGGGCGGCGGCCAGGGCGCGCCGCCGGCGGGCCCCGGGGCGCGCGGTGGCCGTGGGCGCCAGGTCCGGGTCCTCGGTCCACGGCTGCACGACGAGCGCGCGGCGCGCGCACCGGCGGATGATGTCGCCGGGTCCGCGGCCGTCGCGGGTGGCGAAGCCGCTGATGTGATCGGCGTGGCGGTGGGTGGCCACGACGGCGTGCAGGACGCCGCCCGTCACCTTCTCGATGTCCGCGGCGATGGTCGTGTCGAGCGGCTGGCGCGCGCGGGCCGCCGCGGTCGAGCCGAAGTCGATCAGCACGTGCCGCCGGCTGCGCGCGTAGTGGAACGTCAGCAGGAAGCAGTCGCCGAAGCCGACGTCGTACATGCGGATGGTCAGGCGCCGGGGCGTGCGGGCGGCGGCCACGGCTACCAGGCCTCTCGCAGGTCCTGGTCGGTGCCCGAGGCGCGCCGGCGGTGGAGCGAGGAGAAGTGCAGCCGGGCGGCGGCGGCCGGCGTGAAGAAGCCGTGCTCCCAGAGGTACTTCAGGCGGCGGCTCTGCCGCGGGCTGCGGAAGCGGTTGTGCACGTGGAACTTCACGCGCCCGTACTCGTCGAAGATGAGGATGCCGCCGCCGTAGAGGCGCAGCCGCTGGTCGGCCGGCATCCCGGCCGGCCGGCGGACGTCGACGTCGCCGAGCTCGCCGGCCAGGATCTCCAGCGTCTGGACGTACTCGCAGACCGTCTCGCGCAGCGCGAAGCCGTCGGGGCCGATGCGCAGGCACGGCCGCACGGACGTCACGCGCGTGAACGCCTCGGGGTCGCACCCCAGCGCGGCGGCGTTCTCGACCACGAAGTGGAAGACCTCGTCGGCGTCGCGCTGCATGGGCTCGAAGTGGGTGCGGCGGTAGTCGAAGTCCCGCGCCGGCGGCTGCCAGTAGCCCCCGGCCAGCGGCGAGGCCGGCCGGATGCCATAGGCGGCGCAGGCGGCGCGGACGCGCTCGCGCAGGCCGTAGCGCGCGTCGCCGGGACGGATCTCGCGGTCGGCGGTGACGAAGGCGCTCAGGTAGTCGCCGAACTCGAGGTCCACGGGCGGGGCGTAGTCGATGGCCCGGATGGCCGAGGTCAGCAGCGTGTCGGCGATGTCCCGCCCCTCCTCCACGGCGCGGGCGCGGTCGACGTCCGGCCGCTGCTCCACCAGCGCCTTCAGGCGAGCGACCCACGTCTCGATGAACGCGGTGAGCATGGCCGCCACCAGCACCTCGCCGCGCCGGTGCGGCTCCCGGTACTCGTCGAGGTCGAGGTAGTCCGGGCGCGGCCGCAGCTCGAGCGAGCGGCGCAGCGGCTGGCCGCGCACGGCGCCGATCTCGTCGCCGAGCTCGTGGGCCAGGCCGAAGAGCATCGAGGCCCGCAGCGACTCCGCGGTGAGGGCGCCCACGTCCACCTTGGGGCCGCGGCCGGGCAGCATCAGCTCGACCACCGAGGGCAGCGCGAAGACGGACAGCAGCGCCACCACGTCGGCGAAGGCCTCGTGGAACGCGGCCTGGTCGGGCGACGAGGGCTCGGTGTAGCGGGTGCGGAGGCCGTCGACCAGGGCGTGCGTCGTCTCGTGCACCACGACGTCGTGGGACAGGCAGGTGTAGACCGTGCCCTGCCGCCCCGGGAAGTAGCCGAACAGCAGCGCGTAGTCCTCCTCCGAATAGAAGGCGTTGGCGTCGGCGAAGGCGTGGGGCGCCACCTTCAGGCGGTGGCCGGGGAAGCCCCAGCCGATGCGGCGCCCCAGGGCGTGCTCGAAGCGCGCCAGGGTCCGCATGGCGAGGGCGTAGGCGTTGTGGCGGTGGAAGAGCGGGTCCTCGAGGAGCTGCCGGTCGCTGTAGGCGGCGAAGGGGTCGTCGTCGCCGGGGGGCAGCGGCCGCGGCAGGTAGAGCGTGTCGTTGCTCGCGTCGTAGTCGATGACCTCCACCCGGTAGCCGACCGGCCCCGGGGCCAGCGTCTCGGCGGGGATCGCGATCTGGGCCCGCACGATGCGGCCGTCGACGCGCAGCGCGGGATCGCGGGCGATCACGGTGACCAGCCGCTCGCGCGGCGGAGGCGCGGACGGCACGTCAGGCGACCGTCGTGACGGCGCCGCGCACGACGGTCGCGATCGGCATGGGGCGGCTCCCGGGGTGGCGCATGACGGCGACGGCTCTTCACTCTGCGCCCTCGGCGGACCGCGCGTCAACACGTCGCGCCACGCCGGCGGCCGGCCGGAGGCAATTCGCCGGTGATCGGTGCCGCCGGCGGCACGGTGCGTTCGCCGCCCGAGCGCGCGTCGGTGGCACCGCGTGTCGAGAGGGATCGGGTCAGGCCGGCCCGGCCTCGCCGGCGTCCGCGCGGGCGGGCTCGCCGGCCGCGGCCCCGGCCGCCGGTGGCTGCAGGCGGATGCGCCGCATGAGCGGCAGGACGAGCGGCACCACGGCGAACACCACCGCCAGCAGCCAGAAATCGTCGGCGTACGCCAGCAGCTGGGCCTGCGTCACCGTCTCCCGGTAGAGCGCCGCCACCGCCTGGCGCTCGGCCGTGAAGGCGTCGCTGCCGAGCCCCGCGAAGTGGCTCGTCCACGCCGCCAGGCGGGCGTGGGTCTCCGGGTCCCACGCCGAGACGTGGCTCACCAGCGCGACCTGGTGCACCTGGCTGCGCTGGGCCAGCAGCGTCGTCGCCACCGCGATCCCCGTGCTGCCGCCGACGTTGCGGAGCATCCCGTACACCGCGGTGGCGTTGACCAGCTTGTCGCGCCGGATGGTGGCCAGCGACAGCGTGGACAGCGGCACGAAGATGAAGCCGACCGCGAAGCCCTGCAGGAAGCGGGGCAGGGCCAGGGCCCAGTAGTCCATGCCGAGCGTCAGCGAGGTCATCATGAAGAGGCTGACGGCGTTGAGCAGGCAGCCGAAGGCCAGCATGAGCCGCTGATCGACGCGCGTCACCAGCCCGGAGGCGAAGAGCGAGAAGACGTTGCCGAGCCCCCCGGGGGCCAGCACCAGCCCCGAGGTCCAGGCGTCGTACCCCAGCAGCTTCTGGGTGAACACCGCGAGCAGCAGCATGCCCGAGAACATGCCGAAGCCGACGATGGCGATCAGGGTGGACCCGGTCGCGAAGTTGCGATCGGTGAACACGGTCAGGTCCAGGATGGGCTCGCCGGTGGTCAGTTCGCGGATCAGGAAGCCGGCGAGCGCGGCCGCGGCCACGACGGCCAGCGCGACGATCGTGGACGAGGCGAACCAGTCCTCGCGCTCGCCGCGGTCGAGCACGAGCTGCAGGCACCCGAAGCCCGTGACCATCAGCGCGAGCCCCCACCAGTCGAGGCGCGCGGCCCGGCGCAGGTACGGCGGGTCGAACAGGAAGGCGCTGCCCATGAGGAATCCGGCGATGCCGACCGGCAGGTTCACGTAGAAGATCCAGCGCCACGACCACTCGTCGGCCAGGTAGCCGCCCACGGTGGGGCCCAGGATCGGCCCGAGGATGAAGCCGACGCCCCACACGGCCATGGCCAGCCCGCGCTGGTGGAAGGGGAAGATCTCCCAGAGGATGGCCTGCGAGAGCGGGATGATCGGGCCGCCGCCCAGGCCCTGCAGCACGCGGGCCACGATGAGCGTGGTCAGATCGGGCGCGGCGCCGGAGAGGAAGGAGCTGGCGACGAACAGCGTGGTGCAGATCAGGAAGAAGCGTGTGCGGCCGAACAGTCCCGCCAGCCACCCGGTGGCCGGGATGACGACGGCGTTGGCGGCCAGGTAGGAGGTGATGACCCACGACGCCTCGTCGAGGCCGGCCGACAGCGAGCCCTGCAGGTGGGGCAGGATGACGTTGGTGACGCTCGTGTCGAGGATCTGCATGAAGGCCACCACCATGACCGTGACGGTGATGGCCCACTTCCGGGCCGGAGAGATCGGCGGCGCGTCGGGCGCTGGTGAGGTCATCTCGAGCTCCGGCCGTGGCCGATAGGATAGACCACGTCCCTTGACTCCGGGGCCGGGCTGACGCACGCTCGGCGCTCGTGAGGGCGCGATGGAGCCCCCGTGCCCTATCCCGGAGGCGAGCGAGGTGGGCGAGCATGCCTGACACGGCGGTGCGCGAGCTGACGTACGGCGAGGCGGTGCGCGAGGCGATCGCCGAGGAGATGCGGCGGGATCCCCGCGTGTTCCTGATCGGCGAGGACGTGGCCGAGGCCGGCCATCCCTTCAAGACGCTGACGGGGCTGGTGCAGGAGTTCGGCACCGAGCGGATCATCGACACGCCGATCTCCGAGCCCGGCTACGCCGGCATCGGCGTGGGCGCGGCCATGACCGGCATGCGGCCCATCGTGGACGTGATGTTCGGCGACTTCATCACGCTGACCATGGACCAGATGGTCAACCAGGCCGCCAAGGTCCACTACATGTCCGGCGGCAAGATCAAGGTGCCCATCGTGTTCCGCACCACGCTCGGCGCCACCCGCCGCTCGGCCGCGCAGCACTCGCAGTCGCTGCACGCCTGGGTCAGCCACATCCCCGGCCTCAAGGTGGCGCTGCCCTCCGGCCCCTACGAGGCCAAGGGGCTCATGAAGACGGCCATCCGCGACGACAGCCCCGTGGTCGTCTTCGAGGACAAGATGATGTACCGGGTCAAGGGCCCGGTGCCCGAGGGCGACTACACGATCCCGTTCGGCGTGGCCGAGATCAAGCGCGAGGGCAAGGACGTCACCATCGTGGCCACCAGCAGCATGGTGCCCGTCGCCCTGGGCGCCGCCCGGATGCTGGAGGAGATCGGCATCGGCGCCGAGGTCATCGATCCCCGCACCACGTGGCCGCTCGACAAGCAGACGCTGGTGGAGTCGGCCAAGAAGACCTCCCGCGCCCTGGTCGTCGACGAGGGCTACGAGCGCTACGGCGTCACCGCCGAGATCGCCTCCGTCATCGCCGACGGGGCCTTCTACTACCTCGACGCGCCGGTCAAGCGCATCGGGGCCATGGACGTGCCGGTGCCGTTCTCGCCCGTGCTGGAGGACCTCACGGTGCCGTCGGAGCAGACGGTGTTCGAGGCCGCGAAGGCGCTCTGCGGCAAGCCCTGATGCCGACCGACGTCATCATGCCCGCGCTCGAGATGGCGCAGGACACGGGCAAGGTCCTCGCCTGGCTCAAGGCCCCCGGCGAGAGCGTGCGCAAGGGCGAGCCGCTCGTCGAGATCGAGACGGACAAGGCGACCGTCGAGGTGGAAGCGCCCGCCTCCGGCGTCCTCGGCGACGTGACGGCGCGGCCCGGCGACGTCGTGCCGGTGGGGCGCACCATCGCGCTCATCTTCGCGCCGGGGGAGGCCCGCGCCGGCGCGCCGGCCACCGTCACGCCGGCCGCCGCGGCCGCGGTGCCGACCGCTCCGGCCGCCGTTCGGGCCGACGTCGGGCCGTCCGCGGCCGCCGCGGCGGGCGGGGCGAGCGGCGGGCCGGTGAAGGCCTCGCCGCTCGCGCGCCGCCTCGCCGAGCAGCACGGCGTCGACCTGGCGCGCATCGGCACGGCGACCGGGCGCATCGAGAAGGCCGACGTGCTCGCGTACGTCGAGCGTCGCGGCGGGGCCCCGGCCGCCGGTCGGGCGCGCCTGACGGCGGCCTCGCCGAAGGCGCGTCGCCTGGCCGCCGAGTGGGGGCTGGACCTCGGCACCGTGCGCGGATCCGGCCCCGACGGCGCGGTGCTCGCCGCCGACGTCGCCGCCGTCGAGCGCAAGGCCGTGGAGCGCCCGGCGGCGGGCCCCGGCGTGGGCACGGTCTGGCGCATCATGGCCGAGCGCATGACGGCCAGCTGGACGACGGCGCCGCACTTCTACCTGGTGCGCGAGGTCGACGCCAGCCGGCTGATCGCCTGGCGCGAGCGCGCGGCCGCGGGCGCCGGCGTCCGGCTCACCTACACGGACCTCCTGGTGAAGCTCGTGGCGGCGGCGCTGGCGCAGCACCCCGGCGTGAACGCCGCGTGGCGGGACGGCGCCGTCGTGCACAACGCCGAGATCAACGTCGGCGTGGCCGTGGCCATCGAGGCCGGGCTCGTGGTGCCGGTCATCCACCGCGCCGACACGCTCGCCCTCGCCGAGATCGCCGCGCGCCGGGAGGATCTCGCCGCCCGCGCCCACGCCGGCAAGCTGCGGCCGGCCGACATCCAGGGCGGCGGCTTCACGATCAGCAACCTCGGCATGTACGGCATCGACGCCTTCGACGCCATCGTGAACCCGCCGCAGGCCGCCATCCTCGCCGTCGGCCGCATCGCCGACCGCGTGGTGGCCGCGAGCGGGCAGCCCGCCGTCCGGCCGACGATGGTGCTCACGCTGTCGTGTGATCACCGCGCGCTCGACGGCGCTCGCGGCGCGCGCTTCCTCGGCGCGCTCGCCGCGCTGGTCGAGGAGCCGCTGGCGTTGCTGCGCTGACGGCGGCGCACGCGCGGCGCCGGCGTCGCGCGTGCAACGCGCTACGCTCCTCGGGCAATGCCGTGCGCAGGGGTGAAGGTCCCTTCGTAGCGCGGGGCGAGACGGGGGTGCGCCGGCGGCGCGCGCTCAGCCGACGTGCGCGCGCAGGCGCCAGAGGTGTGGCGCCCAGCGACGCTCGAGCAGCCGGAAGGCGCGGTAGAGCGCCGGACGGAACACCAGATCGTAGTAGCCACCCAGCTGCGTGAGCCGGCACCCGAATCCGCGCTTGAAGTTGTAGATCCCGAAGCCCGGCTCCGACGCCTGCGGCGCCCCGCTGGTGATGGCGCCGCCCCAGTCGAGGGTGTCGCAGCCGGCCGCCCGCGCCCACCGGATCAGCTCCCAGTGCACGGCCGTGCCCGCGCGCAGCGCGCGCGTGGCCGCGACGTCGAGGTTCGTGCCGGAATAGAGGAGATGGGCGCGGCGGCCGAACCGGACGGCGAGCAGGCCGGCGAGGTCCGTCGCGCCGAGGACCGCGAGGATGACGCGGCCCTCGCCCCGCGCCAGGTACTGCTCGCGCAGCGCGTGGAAGTACGCGGCGCTGCGGACCGGGACGCCGCGGCGGCGGCCGCCGGCCGCCAGCAGGGCGCGGAGGCGGACGACCCCGGCCTCCGACGTCAGGTGCTCCACGCGCCCGCCGTGCCCCTGCAGGCGCGTGAGCGACAGGCGGGTGCTCTGCCGCATCGCGCGGCGGAGCGCGGCCTCGTCGGGCCGCAGATCGAGCGTCATGATCAGGCGCGGCGCGTTCCAGATCGTGCTCTCGTCCGGGAGGGCGAGGAAGCGGTTCGCCACCAGCGTGTCGTGCAGGCCACCCCGCGCGTCGGGCGCCAGGCCCGGGCTCAGGCGCAGCAGGACGGCGCGGTGCCGCCGCGCGACCGCGCCGAGCGCGCGCACCAGGTGGGCGCAGGGGCCGCCGCCGATATCGTGGGGCAGCAGCCCGCGCGAGGCGTCGATGATGGACCAGGGCGCGCCGCCGGGGCGCCACGCGACGGCGGCGAGCGCGGCGACGGGCACGCCGTCCTGCAGCACCGCGCACCGGACGGGCGCCGCGTGCCGGTCGCGACGCGCCTCGCCCCACTCGAAGCTCTGCCGGAGATCGGGGTCACCGAGCGCCAGGACGATCTCGTTCCAGCGTCGGCGATCGAGGATCTCGACGACCCGCGGCTTCGCGGCCGCGGTGCCGGCGGGGGCGGCGGGCGCCACGGGACCGATCGGGACGTGAAGCAGGGGATGCATGCTGCAACCGCTCCGTGTTCGGGCAGCAAGGCGGGTGCCAGCCCTGTCTGCGTGCCGGTCCCTCGCGAAGTCGCCGGCATGGCGCTTGCCGTCCCGACGCGGCATGCTGTTGCCTGCAGCGCCGCCCCTGGCGGCGCCGAGCCGCCGGGCACCCACCTGGGGCACCGACACCCTGTTCCCGGAGGCGCTGCTCTTCGCGCGCGGACGCTTCGCGCTGGTCGAGGCGCTGCGGCTGTGTCGCGCCGCGCGGGGCGTCCGGCGCGTGTGGCTGCCGGCGTATCTCTGCTGGCCGGTGGTGGACGCCGTTCGCGCCGCGGGGCTGGCTCACGCGCTCTACGACGTGGACGAGCGTCTGGAACCGCGACGCGGCGGCATCGCGCTGGCGTCCGGGGACGCGCTCCTGGTCGTCCATTACTTCGGCCTGGCCGTCGCCACCGAGTGTCTGCGCCAGCGCCGCGCCGGCGGGGACGTGCCGCTGATCGAGAACTGCGCCCACGCCGTCCCCGATCCGGGCGCCGGCGTCCGCCTGGGCGCGCTCGGCGACCTGGCCGTCTTCAGTCCGCGCAAGCAGGCGCCGGTCCCCGGCGGCGGACTGCTCGTCGTCAACGACCGCGAGCTGCGACGTCTGGCGCTGCGGCCGCCCGATCGCGGTCTCGGCGATCGCCGCACGGCACTGCGTCTGGGCGTCATGCTCACCGAGAGGCTGGCCGTCGGGCTCGGGGTGAACCTGCTGCCGGTCAAGGACCACCTGCCCGTGCTCGACGCGGGCGACGGCGATGGCCGCCGTGAGGCGGCGCTCGCCGCGCCGCCGCCCGCGCGCCTGCTCGGCGCGCTGCTCCGGCGCGTGGACTGGCGCGCGCAGATCGGCGCGCGGCAGGCCGGCTACGTCCGGCTGGCCGAGCGCCTGGCCGGCACGCGGGGCGTCACGCTGCCCGTGCCCGAGCCCCCACCGGGATCGGTGCCCCAGGCCCTGCCGGTGTGGGTCGACGACCCGGACCGCGTGGTGCGCGGCCTGCGCCGTCGCGGCGTCGAGGCCATGCGGTGGCCGCACCGCGAGCAGATCGCCATCGACCGCGCCGCGTTCCCGGGCGCCCGTCGCTGGCTCGAGCACAGCCTGCTGCTGCCGCTGGGCGTCGAGCTCACGCCGCGCCGCGTGGACCACGTGGCGAGCGCCCTCGGCGCCGGCCTCGACCCCGACCAACCCTGACCGACCTCCCGCGCCGACCAACCCTGCTGCGTGATGCCTCAGAAGTAGGGGTTACCGTACTGCGCGACCGATGCCTCAGAACGGTGTTACCCACGGGCGGTGGCCTCCTGGCGGACGGGCCGAGTGTCGGCGAGCTTCCACAGGACGTCCAGGGTG